>MDTG01002736.1_pt1 | contig 33015 bp, 34 predicted proteins | sample 811421 | NCBI WGS metagenome assembly MDTG01 (sample SAMN05326645, study PRJNA326480) | marine metagenome | isolation source: seawater | place: Pacific Ocean: South East | collected 2011
AATTATTGTTGTTTAAGTAATTTTTGTTACCTTGAAGTCGATTGAAATCTTTTATCGCTTTTGAATTAATGCCAAGATGAAGCCAATTTATTTTTTTATTAAATTTATGTATTAAGTTCGTTAAGTTATGCCAATAATCTGAGAAAAACTCTATGTTGTCATTATCATGTTGTAGAATTTTATAATTAAAGAAATAAGAGATTAAGCAAATTTGGTAAGCTGAATCAAATTTAAAATTATTTTTCTTAGTTATAAAACATAAGGAAAATTTTTTAATTATAAAATATAATGTCTTTATAATGTTTGGAAAAAACAGACAAAAGGATTTTATCAAAAAAAAGAAATATAGTGAATTACATTCAAATTTAATTTTCTTTTTTTTGCAAAGATCTTTAATGGAATAATATAATTCAATATCTTTAGAATTAAGTATAACTATATCTGGCTTTACAGTTGTTAAAATCTTATCAAACGCTATAAGTTTTATACAATTATTAGTTACTAATGATTTATTTGGACATTTTTCAGTAACTGATGACATGAGCCATAAATTATGAAAATCATCATTGCCAAATATTGTTTCAATTTTTTTTTTACTATTATTTCTGATATTTATATTATCAATAAATCTTAAGTATATATCCCTTATCTCGTTTTTGTTTTTTTCAATAAAATTATTTATGTAATAATCTGAGTTTTTAAAATCATTCCAATAATATACAGGAAGTATGTTTTCTTCATGAGACTTGCAATCACTACTCAATATAATTTTCTTCATATTAAGACTCAAATTGTAAATTAAGACTTTGCATAAAATATTAGATTTATTTTAACTTTAATAAAATAATTTATTAATGTTATAATCATATCATCAAGTAAGTTATAATAGTTATATATTGCGGGCAATCGTAATAATAGCTATTATTTAATAGTCATTTTTAAAGCTGAAAATTCGTTTTTTACAAGTATCTGAGTTATGAAATTATTAAATTTTAAAAATATTTTCTATTTTGTTACTCCTATAATCATCTGGCTTCATTTTTTAAAAGATACTTTTACAATTTATTATTTTATTTTATGTCTATTAATAATAATTGGATTATTTTTTTTCATTTTAGAAAGACGTTATAACGAAATAAACTACAAGGATATATTAGTTTGGCTTTTCTTTTTTTATTTTATTAGTCTGATTACAATATTTTTTATTACATTTATCAATTTAGACAGATTTAATATTTCCATGAATGATTTAATTATTGCTTTTGGACGGTTACTTATTGGTCCTGTTCTAACTTTTGCTATTTTTAACTATTTTCAGAATAAGGGGAATATAGACAAAATATTGAAAGCTTTAGTTATTTTATTTTTGATAGCAGTAATTTCCATTTTTATTCAGATAATTTATGGTCATATCCCTTTTTTTGGGAATGAGTTTTATCATACCGCTAGATACGGTATTTATGGCTACTCATCTATAATTGGTTCCGTTGTGGCTTATGGGGTAAGTTTTTATACCCCAGTTCTTTATGTTTATTTAAGAACACATAATCATTATTTTAAACAGATTTTTAAAGGTTTTATTATATCTATAATATTTATTGGTGCTGTTCTAGCAATGTCAAAGGCTGGTTTAATAAATGTAGTTCTATGTTTATTCATAATGTCCTTATTTGTCTATAAGAACCAAAATTACATAATATTTGCTACAATTATTCTCTTCACTATTATTGCAATTTATACCTCGGACACTTTTTATACTGGTTTAGTTGGTTTATATGCTAATACTACTGGACATGAAATTGTCGAAGGCACAATTAATACAACTCACTATCATTCTATAATAGACCTAGCAATTGAGAGAGTATCGCTAAGGTTCTTTCCAGAAGGACTATTAGTTTCAAAAATAGACTACATTTTTGGTGTAGGTGTATATGGAAGTGCAGGAGCATTAGGTATCTCTGGTAACACAATTACAACCCATAACGCTTATGTTGATATCTATTTTATGGGAGGTATAATTTCAATTTTAGCACTTATAGGATTAATGTCGGCAGTACAATTAAAACTAATTTCTATATATCTTTTGAGTCGAAATGAGATTGAATTAATACTAATCTTCAGCAATTTTATGTTGTTTTTTAATATGCTTTTCTTTAATGGAGCATTAATACATCCAGTAATAGCATCTTCCTTTTGGATCTCTATTGCTTATTTAATCTCATTAAAATCTATAGTGAATAAATGATTGATAAAAATACGGAATACCAAATATGTAATCAATGCATAATGGATACTACAGACAAAAATATAACTTTTAATCAAAATGGTGTTTGCGATTATTGCATTAATTATAAAAAGAATATTAAGACATATCTTGAAGAAAATATTGAAAATAACGAAAAATATTTTTTTAATTTAAAAGCAGATTTAAAAAATCATAAAAAAAAAGGGAATTCAGAATATGACTGCTTGATTGGTTTTAGTGGTGGTGTCGATAGTAGTTATCTTGTCTATTATGTAATAAATGAATTAAAACTTAAACCACTTCTCTTTCATGTAGATACTGGGTGGAACAACAAAATTGCTATTTCAAATATTGAAAAATTTATAGATAAATATGATGTTGATTTACATACAGACGTTGTTGATTGGAGTGAAATGAAAGACTTAGCTCTTTCATTTTTTAAGGCACAAGTGCCAACTATAGATGCAGTTCAAGATCACGCTATCTGGGCATCAACATTTAAATTTGCTAAAGCGAATAATTTTAAATATATTTTAACTGGAGGAAACTTACATACTGAATGTTTTAGAGAGCCAATTTATTGGTCATATCATGCAGGAGACCTCACTCAAATAAAGGATATACAAAAAAGATTTGGTTCAAGAAAACTTAAAAAGTTTCCTACATGTGATATATTGAATTATGCAATATACTATAGATATGTACTCGGCATTAAAATTGTTCAACCTTTAAATTATATAAAGTACAGCAAAAGCGAGGCAATAAACTTGTTAAGAAAAGAAGTAGAATGGACTGATTATGGTGGAAAACATCATGAGTCAAACTTTACTAAGTTTATTGAAGGTTATTGGCAGCCTACAAAATTTAATATCGATAAAAGAAAGGTTCATTTATCTAGTTTAATTATGTCCCAAGAATTGACTAGAGATGATGCACTTAAAAAATTTAATGAACCTTCTTTTGATCAAAGTGAATTAAATAAAGACTTTAATTATATAGCCCTAAAACTAGGAATTACACATAAAGAATTAAAGGAATTATATATGCAAGATAATAAGTACCATCACGATTACAAGTCTAAAGATATCATTTTAAGTTTAATATTAAAAATACTCAGAATACTTAAATTAGAAAAACGTATCATGAGATGATTGGCATTATAAATACTAGAAATGCTAACATAAAATCAATAAGTAATATTTATTACGAATTAGGTGTTGATCATTCCATTATAAATGGAAAAGCTGATTTTAAAAACTTATCAAAATTAATAATACCAGGAATTGGCAGTTTTGATTCTATTATCGATAATTTAAAAAATGCTGATTTATACGATTTAATAAATAATTTCGCAATCAATGAGAAAAAACCCATTTTAGGAATTTGTATTGGTATGCAAATTTTTTTTAAAAAAAGTGATGAGGGAATTAAAAAAGGTTTTGGTTGGTTAGATAATGAGGTTGTGAGATTAAATTCAAAAAATACGAGATATCCCCATATTGGTTGGAATAATGTAAAGATGGATGAAAAAAATTCTCTATTTAAAGATATCAATAATGACAGCCATTTCTATTTTTTACACAGTTATGGCATAAAAAAAAATAAAAAAGATACATTTTCCTCGTATGGGAGTACATATTATGGGGAAGAATTCATTAGTGTTATAATAAATAAAAATTTGTATGGTGTTCAATTTCACCCTGAAAAAAGCCATAGCAACGGAGTAAAATTTTTAAAAAATTTTTCAAGTATATAATGTACAGATCAAGAGTCATTCCCATTCTACTTTTAAAGGATGAATATATTGTTAAGACCATTAACTTTTCAAATCCAAAATATGTTGGTGAGCCAATTAACATTGTAAGAATCTTTAATGATAAAGAAGCAGATGAGATTTGTATATTTGATATAGATGCTTCTTTTAAAAATAAGATTAATTTTGGATTATTAGAGAATATTGCAACAAATGCTAGAATGCCAATATGTTACGGCGGAGGTATAAACTCTATATCAAACGCTGAGAAAATATTTTTATTAGGAGTAGAGAAAATCGCGATTGGTGAAGCATTATTTGATAATGAAAAGATTATTACTGATATCTCTAAAAAGTTTGGTTCACAAAGTTGTGCAGTTACAATTAATATAAATTATAATGAAATTAATAATTATTTTATTAAAGGCAAAAACTATATTTATGACAAAAATCAAATTGTAGGATTACTAAGAAAAATTATAGATTTAGGTGCAGGTGAAATTATTATAAATTGTATTCATAGAGATGGAACTCTTTTAGGATATGATGAAGAATTGTTATCTTTAATTTATAACAATACTGAAATACCATTCACTTTTGTAGGTGGTGCAAGTTCGAAAGATAATATCAATGAAATTTCAAATAAATTTAATATGATAGGTTTGGGCGTAGGAAGTTTATTCATATATAAAGGAAAACGAAAGGCTGTTCTAATTAACTATCTCAAACGTTAAAAATTATTTTTTTATAAAATTAGGTAAATAAGAAAAAATTATGAGAAATATTTGTGAGAATAAATAAAAAAATCTAAATACAAATCCTATAACCAACATGCTCACAACTGTTTCATCTATGACCATAGATGCTGACAGGGCCAAGATTGCCTCAAATAAACCAAAAAAGTTTATAATCGCTAGAACTGATATTAAAGAAGTAGCAATCCATAATGACGCAGCAAGAAAAAAAGAAATGTTAATATCAAACAGTTCTAGCAAAAAATAAAAAGCTAAACATTCAAGAAGTGTAAGCAATAAAAATCCGAAAAAAATATAAAAAAAATTAGCTTTATTACATTTTAATATATGAAAAATTTTTGAGATATCATCAATGATAGTGTTTAGTATTCGAGCATTCTTCACAAATTTCTTAAGTATTTGAATAATATAATGTCTCAATTTAAATGTGAAATATAAAAATGCTAAAAAGAAAGATAATAGTAATAAGATCTTATATGTTTGAATATTAGAAATATAAAATAATCCAAATGCAAATCCCACTAATATATAAGAAGTTAGAGATGAAATAGAAAAGATCGATTGACTTATTGAATATTCAGCCAAGTTTATATTTGAATTATTTTTAAATTTATAATATTTGAAAATATAACCAACAGATGGAATTAATTGATTTATAACTCCTCCCTGAAGAAAAATTTGTAAAGTATCAAGTCCTCTTATTTTATTTTCGCTTATTATTATGATAATACGATGAAAAAGATAAGTTATAATAATATTAATAATTACAATAAATGCAAATAAGTAAAATGATTTTATATCATATATTTTTTCTGAAAAGTCAATTTTATCTATATCAAAATAAAATATTTTAAAGATTAATATTATCGTTAAAAGTGTAAATAAAATTTCTAATCTTTTTTTCATAAAAAAATATTTTGATTACGTTGTTTTAAGGTATTTGATTGTATTGTTTTTATATTAAGCATTTTATTTGGATTAAGATAGCATCTTGATAACTCATAGAAAGCTAAAATAAGATTAATTATATAATTCTATCTTATTTTATGAACATATGTCTTTATTTAGAGGAAGACAATTAAAACAGTTATATATTGTCAATGTCAATAAATAGTAATCTTTAGTATTTATCTATAATAAGAGTTAAAGTCACTCTTTTAAAATTATAAAAATTAAGTAAAGTACCAGTTCATGATTGATTTACAAAATTATATTCTTAACAGAAGATGTACTTTACTTGGTATTGGACCAATGAGTAAAAATTGTATTGATGCTACAATTGAATTGGCAGAAGAACATAAAGCCCCATTAATGATGATTGCAAGTAGAAGACAAATAGACTCAAAGTCTTTAGGTGGCGGATATGTAAATAATTGGGATACAGAAACACTCTCAAACTATGTAAAGAATAACGACAAAAATTCAAATATATTTTTATCAAGAGATCATGGAGGTCCATATCAAAATAATAGTGAAATAGAAAATAATCTTACCTTAAGAGAAGCTATGCAACAGTCAAAAAAATCGTTTGAGGATGATATAATAAATGGCTTTAAGATAATTCATATTGATCCAAGTATAGATATCAATAAAAAGCTTGGCTTTGAACAAATTTTTAATAGATTAATTGAGTTATATGAATTTTGCATAGAGACTGCTAGAAAAAATAAAAAAGATATTTTAATTGAAATTGGTACTGAAGAACAGTCAGGAGGAACAAACTCGATCGAAGAACTCGAATTATCTTTAAGAAAAATAAATAATTTTTGTGAAAATAAAAAATATCCCAAACCATTTTTTATTGTAGTGCAGACTGGAACAAAGGTAATGGAAAATAAAAATATTGGATCTTTTGATACCGTATTTAATGACTTCGATAATAGTATTGTTCCAAAGTTGCTTAAACTTTGTAAGACAAATAAAATTCATATAAAACAACATAACACTGATTACCTGCCAGACAAATACTTAGAGAAGCATCCTGAATTCGGGATACAATCTGCAAATGTTGCGCCTGAATTTGGTGTATGCGAAACTTTAGAAATATTAAAAATTATAGAAGAATATAATTTAAAAAAAATAAAAGAAAAATTTATTGAATTATGTGTTAGTTCAGGAAAGTGGAAAAAATGGACACTAGATGAAAAAAAAATAGACTCACTTAAAAAATCTATACTATGTGGACATTACATTTTTTCTACGAGGGAATTTATTGAACTAAAAAATCAACTTTCTTCAGAAACAAAAATAAAATTGAGCGAAATTGATATACAACTCAAGAATTCAGTTAAAAAGTCAATATTTAGGTATATGAAAAATTTTAACTTATTAAACAGATAGTTTTTTAAATTCATAATCAGATTGTCTTAGTATTTTATTATCAAAAAGACTATTCCTATTTATTATGAATTTCAAAAGTATTGCGCTCCACCTTATAGCGTGGCTGAATAATTTAACGTTTGACAGCTGATCATCCTCTCTCCAAGTTATTGGAAAATACGTAAATTTACACTTGCTGGCACATATATAAAAAATTAGACAATAATTAAAAGTAAGATCGTTTGGGAAGTTTAAATAAAATTTACTTTTTATATATGAAACTTTAAACATATTAATTCCAGATCCAAGATCAGTTAAAAATTTCAAAGTAACAATAGATGCTGCCAAATTTATCAAATAATTCGCATATATTCTAAACTTCGGATAATTAATCAATTTTGATTTTTTCGAAAATCTAGATCCTAAAATACAATCGTAATTTACGTACGATTTTTCTTTAAAAATTTTTTTTAAGTCATTGATGTTACCTTGATCATCACCATGAAGTATAGATACATAATCATATTTCTTCTCAATTGCATAATTAAATGCAACTTTATGTGTACCTCCTAAATTATAATTACTCTTATTCTGAAAAATTGAAAATTTGTTGTTATTAAGTTCATTAATCACTTTTTTTGCAACGTTTACTGTATTGTCATTACTAATATTGTCTATTATTAAAATTTCATTAAAATATGTAAAACATTCAGACTCAACTATTTTTTTTAATACACGGGGTATTTGTTTTTCACAGTTATATACAGGAATAAAAAGTAAGTGATTCACTGTCTTTATCCTTTAAAAGCAATTATTTCAATTATCTTATTTTTTTCGTTAAATTTTATTTTGTCTAATACTTTCACAGTTTCATTATCTTTTATTTTAATCTCAATTTCTGCATAAACTATAAGCTCACACTGTTTCATTTCCAATATATGTAACTCAAAATCATCTAAGTTTTTAAGAATTATTTTATTCTGTTCGATAACTTTTTTATTGCCTTTGACACTTATTTCCCAATCCCTGAGAATTATATTCTCATCAAACATTTCATTTAGAGCATCAATATCTTTTCGATTAAAAGCATCAAAATAAGTATTAGCGGATTTCAGTAAATTCATATGTGGACAATCATAATTAAAAATATATTTTTAATAAATAGTTAAATTAATGTAAATAATTTTGGAAAATATGGTTTAACTGGTAAGATTTTTTTAGTGTAAAAAACTAACTAACTTCTCCCAAAGTCGTCTTCTACTCTAATTACATCATCAAGTTCAGGAGTAGAGGATTCTAAATATAAAGCATCTGTTTCAACCGCTGACATTCTGTGGATCGTACCAGTTTTAATAGTTAATGACTCTCCAGTTTTTAGAGAAACTAAATCCTTTTCAAGCTGAATATTTAAAATCCCATCTAATACAAATATAGTTTCAGTTTTTTTATTATGATATTGCAGGCTACATCTGTGCCCTTTTTTCATAAAAAGTTTTTTTACACAATATTTGTCATTTAACTCTAAGAGTTCTTCGTATCCCCAGGGCTTTTCTATAATCTTATTTTTCATTTATTATCTTATTTAACATATCCTTCCCTAAGTAATATAAAAATACCGAGTAGGGTTGATGATGTAAAGTAGCAATATTTAAATATATTAATGCAGTAAGCACTCTTACTTTATACAGAGAGTATTTATTTTTCCTTAAAAATGTAATGAATAATTTCTCAATATCATCTGAAGTTTGTTTTCTATAAATTTCAAAATCAATTATTTTTTTTGATTCTGATATATTTACATTAAACATATTCTTCCTAATTGCGCCATGATCTACTATAATTCCATGGTATAATTTTGCTAAGTCGTAGTAAATATCTCCATATTCAATAATTCCACTAAAATCCTGTCTCCAGTCAATATATCTAAATTTTTTATCCTTAGTCCATAGTATGTTTTCAAAATGAAAATCACCATGAATTCTCGTTGGAGATCCATCCGCTAACTTTTCCCAATCGATTTTACTCAGAAGAATTTTAAGTGAAGGAGATTTTGAATTATTTATAATTTCTGTACTATCTATTATTTCATGTGTTTGATAAAAACTATTAAGCCTATCTAGAGTTTTATGGTAGTAAAAATTTAAACATTCTTTATTAAATTTAACTTTATTTTTTTTATTCAATTTATGATCTTTCCAAAAGTGATCTTGACAATTACTTAGAAATTTTCCAAATATTTTATAAAGATCGATTTTCTTTGAGAACAAGTCACCCTCTACATACTTGTAAGAATACATATGTTTTGAGTACTTAATTACTTTTGGTACAAATGGAAATAATTCACGACTCCTTAAAATTCTTTTGTGAGCTAGATTAGGATCTACAAAGAATTTTATAACATTTTTATCACAGAAATAAATAAATTCATCTTCCTTTGGTAAATTATTAAAATCAGAAATAGTAATTTGAGCTCTCTTTAAATCATCTATATCACCTACATCGTACCATGAATCTAACATCAAACATTCAACTGGTTTCTTATATTTTATTTTATTTATAAAATAATCAGACTCTCCGAGTTCAATTGACATTTTAGTTAAAAATTTTTTAAAATTTTTGAAATCTTTGATGTATGCAACACCAGTATAGTTATAGGAGTTAGAAATCTTTTTTGGAGTTTTGTCTATGAATTTAGATATTTTATTATTTTTAATTTGAGCGGTCCTATATTTCAAACTATTAACATTATAATGGCTTAAGAAAACTGTATCATTTTTTATTTTTTTAAAATTTATCTTATCTAAAATAATTGCATCATTGGTATGAAAAAAAAAATCTTCCTTGATGTATTTTTTACAACATTTGAGTGTATATCCAAGTCCAGAGCCAGTTCCCTCATAAGGCATTATGTTAACAAAAGTAATTTTTCTATTTGGATATGCTAACTCTAGAAATTCTTTTATGTATTCACCTTTATAACCTAGTGCAATTATGAAAGAATATTCATCAGGGTAATGATCAATAATATATGAAATAACTGGTTTTTCACCTACAGGAATTAATGTTTTATTTATATTTAATGTCAAAGTACCAAGTCTGCTTCCTAGGCCCGCAGATGGTATAATAACTTGTGTCATGCTGAACAATTATATAGTTTGATTTAAATTTGTGGTCAATTAGAATTAAAAAACTTAAATTGAATTTTTTATGTTAAGTGATAATAATGTGGCTTGTTTTTTTAGGAAGTTAATAGACTGTCAGCAAGTTACTGATAAAGAACTCACTTATGGCGCGGGGTGGAGCAGTCTGGTAGCTCGTCAGGCTCATAACCTGAAGGTCGTAGGTTCAAATCCTACCCCCGCAACCAATAATAATTAATAATAGAAATAGATTAGATGTATAATGACAAAATATAAAATTAATGAAGTTTTAATTTTTTTTGTTATGTCAATTATCTGTCTCAATTTAACAGTCGAGCATTGGCAGAATTTTCAAAATTATGAACGAGAGAATAAAAATTTCTACGTGAAATTTGATAACTATCTTAATGAAAATATAAATAGATATGAAGAAAGAACAGGAAACTTTCAAAGAGATTATGATGGGCTAGGCAGCGATACTTTATTAGAAGAAAGAGAAAAGACAAGGTGGTTACTAAAGCATTTCAAAATGGAAATAATGATCAATGTAAAAAAAATTTCTCAATCTCAAAATTATTATCCTCATGAGAAAGCTGCTTTATATATATATTCTATATTTATTGGATTATTTTACTTCTTAATTTTTATTTTTTTATATTTATCTTTAAATAAAATAAATTGTATACATTTTAATGTAAAACCTGCACATTCAAATCACAGTTACCAATCAATATTTCTTTTTTTTAGCTACTTTTTAACTATTGGATACATAAATTTTATTCACCACAGAGGTGGGGAAGATTGGTATTCTATTTTTGAAACACTTTTTCTGATAATGGGAATTTATTTGGTTTTGAAAAATTCAAAGTTCTCATTGACCTTTTATGTTTTGATATGCCTGTTAGCACCTCTTGCGAGAGAAAGTGGAATAATAGTATCAGGCATCTATATTTGTTATCACTTTATTATATTTGGTAAAATAAAATTCTATGGTTTCATAATACCTATTATATCGCTAATTCCTTATTTAATTTCTAATTATGATATACTGCAGTATTATTTATCTGATGGCTTCATATTTACAACTCAAGATATTCCTCATCAAACAACATGGAGAGACCTAGCAACAAATTTTGTAGGAACTATGGTTTCAATATTTTATAATTTTATTATTTTTTTTATAGTTCTAATCTTATTTTATAAACATAAAAATAAATTGCAGTTATTTTTATTATTATTTATTCTTATTTACTTCGTACTATTAGCATATGCATCTGTTCTTGATCACCTAACAACACGTTTTATGCCCGCATGTTTGATGATTCTTTATGTATATGTAGGCTTAATTGATAATAAATTAATGCAAAGTGAAATGAAAAAATTACTTTGAGATAGATACTTTGTATATCTTTGGTACGAAAACTATTAAAACTAAAAGTATTATTGGGCCCAAATATTCAAACGTTAATATGTCTGCAATACTAAATGATTTAAGATCTATAATACTGCTAAAGTTACTCCCAATTGATGAAAAAATATAGATATATGGGAATATACCTATTAAAGTCGCTATAAAGTAACGTTTAAAATCCATTTTGAATATGCCACATATGATGCATTGTATTGTAAATGGAATGCCCCCTATTACTCTGAGAGCTATCAAGAAATAAAAGCTATTTTTATTGAATTTTTGTTTATAATTTTCAAATCTATCATAATACAAATTCTTCATAAACGAATAGAAGATATATCTTGAATAGAAGTATACAAACAATGAACCAACAATTTGGCCCAATAAACAAATATATATGGAATTCACAGTTCCATAATAGTAGCCAATCAGCAATACAATCGGTGTTATAGGAACCATAAAACTAATTCCAAATACTAAAATAATAAATGCAAATAAATAAGAAATAAATTTATGATTATTTATGAAAATTATAATTGATTTATTTTTTTTTACTATTTCATCTAAGCTTAAATAATCTAAAAAAAAAAATACTACCAAAAATAATATAAAAATTATTAATAATAAAATGATACTGTAGATACGTTCTTTTATGAAACTAATCATGATTGATTACATTAAAAAATAGCTAGATATTAAGGAACTCAATTTTGCCTTTCATAATTTGGAAAGAAATTTTTAAGTATGTGAAAACAGGCTTCTGATACTGCTCTGTCTCCACCTGCCCTTTTGGTAACAAAGTTGGCAAAAGATTTTGTATATTCATTTGAGTTTGAGGGAGCTATTGAATAGCCCACAATTTTCATAGTTAGATAATCAAAAACTCCATCACCCATAAAAATAACACTATCAGTATCAAATTTCTCCTTTATCCATACAACACGATTTTTTGAACCTACTAAATTCAATTTATATCCCATATCAATTTCTATTCTTTTCTTTGTTATCTCAAAACCACGTTCATCTGCACTAACAAATTCTATATTCAAATAATTTCTTAACAAGCCTAAGGCATCAGAGTCATCAGCTCCAAAAGATTTCATTATTTTTCCATCAGCAGAATAATAAAATCTTCCATCTGTCATGACACCATCAACATCTAAAATGAAATTTTTTGGCTTTATCATTATGATATGACTAATGATTTATATCTAAATTCATATTATAAAAAACATACCCAATTCTATGAGAAAAATATAGAATTATTATTAAACCTCAAAAATATTTAAAATGTCTGATCTAAGAAGCTACTTATATAGAATTTTTGTTTTAACTGGACAAGATAAATATAGAGTATTTGTTATAATATTATATTTCTCAATTGCATCTTTATTAGATTTAATAGGTATTGGTTTAATCGCTATTTATGCAACATTTATTGTAAATCCAGATATAATCCTCAAATCTGAATATTTAAATAATTTTGATATTACATTAATTAATCAAAATTTAGAAACACTCACAATTTATATTGGATTATTGTTAACAGCAGTGTTCCTGGTCAAAACTTCATTATCTATTTTTATTTATTCAGAAGTTATTAAATTTGACTATCTTAGACAAAGAAAACTTAGATTGAAAATAATAAATTATTATCAGTCACTGTCCTTTGAAAACTATTTAAATAAAAACAGCTCTGAAGCGTCCGCCACGGCAAGTATTTACATTCAGACATATGGTCAAGTAATTAATTCTTTACTCTTATTTATTGGAAATATGATTGTTACTTTTCTTATATTACTTTTGTTAGTAATTACAAACGGACCAATATTAATTTTGATGCTTTTGATTATGGGTTTAGCGGTTTATATCTATAAAAAGTTATTTATTGATAAATTGAATATTTATGGTGAGCAAGTCAATAGGGGCTATAAGCAAATTCTTCAGGGTTTATCAGAATATTTTGAGGGCTTTAAAGAATTAAAAATATTAGGAAAACATGAATACTTCGAAGAAAAAATAAAAAAGGGAACCAATTTAATCGCTGATAACGATATAAAGCAGTCAATTATTACTGCAATGCCAAGATTCCTTCTAGAGTCTTTACTTATTATATTCATAGTTTCAATTGTTATAATTAACATTCTTCTTAACAAAAATACTGAAGAACTAGTTCCAATTATTAGTTTGTTTGCTGCAGCTGGAATAAGATTAGCTCCCATGCTTAACCAAATATCAGGATTTTTAGCAACTTTTAGACGGGGCCATGATGCAATAAATAAAATATACAACACATTATTCGACGAAGTGTTTGTTCCAAAAAAAACCCAAAAAAAAGCAAGAACAAGATTAGAAAAATTACAAATTAAAAACTTATCTTATAGATATCCTAATACGCAAAAAGATATTTTTAATGGTATAAATTTAACAATAAATGCCGGAGACTCTATTGGAATTATTGGAGGCTCAGGAAAAGGAAAAACAACTCTGGTAGATATAATATTGGGTTTATTAGATCCATATGAAGGAAAAATAATTTACAATGACTCTGATTTAAAAGAATCCATGTTTGATTGGAGAAGCCAAATAGCTTACCTGCCTCAAGATGTATTTTTAGTAAATGATACTATTGCAAACAATATAGCATTAGGAGTAAATATAAATAAGATTAATAAAAATGATTTAGAAAATGCAATTGTTAGCTCTCAACTAAAGGAATTTATTGATGAATTACCTGACAGAGAGAATACAATTGTTGGCGAAAGAGGTATAAATTTATCAGGTGGTCAAAAACAGAGATTAGCCCTTGCTAGATCATTTTATTTTAAAAAAGATATCCTTATTTTTGACGAAGCAACTAGTTCACTAGATTACGAAACTGAAAAGCAGATTATTAATCAAATACAATTATTGAAAAAAATTAGAACAATCATTATAATTTCTCACAGACAGGAGACTATCAAATTTGTTGATAAAGTGTATAATATTACTGATGGTCAAGTAAGTAATATAAATCAAGTTTAATTTTTAAAAAATTATGAATAACGAAAATAATACGTTAAGTTGGATTGAGATATTTGATATATTAAAAAATTATCAATTTAAAATAATTTTTTTTTCATTTCTTTTATCTGTCTTTGCATTTGCTTATTTAGTTTTTTTCGTACCTCCAAAATATAGTGCCCACTTTGAAATATATGAATTAAGCAAAAAAAGAAGTGACATTTATAACACTTTACTGAGAAATAATATTGTAAGTCCAATTCTAAGTTTCAAGTCAGAAGGAATCTATTTTGAAAATCAAAATCAAAATCTAAATCAAAGACAAAAATATAATTCAGAAACAAGTGAGTCATCATTAGACTTTAAGGAAGCAGAAGATATATTTATTTCTCAAATAAAAAATATTGAAAGCGGAGACACATTACCTTTAATACTAAAAACTTTCAAAGTTCCAAAAATATACGAAAGTAGTCATCGATCAAATCCAAATTTAAGTATCCTAAAAATTTATGATCAATTATTATTTTCTACATCTAAAACAGATACTTTTTCATCTATAAATTATGATGTATTAACACTATCATTTCCTGATATTAAAAGTCTTGATAAGGAAGAGTTTACCAAAGACTCAAACCTTATTTTTAGTGTATTATTTGATGCCGCTAAAACTCATATTATTACTTCAACAAACGAACAGATTGAAATTGTTGTTAATAATTACTTGGAAGTGCTATCTAATTACTCTGCAGATCTTCAAGATAAAACTTACCAATTAGAAAATGAGCATATTAACAACGTAGAAGTTATGAAAGAATTCTTGAGTGATCAATTCGAATTAGCAGAGATAGAAGGCCCTAATAAGCAAAGTGATAAGATTGTTGCATATGAACCTTATGAGCCCTCACTCAAAAATGAGACAATTGATCATTTTACTCTTTCAAGTTTATATCTAAATGAGGGCGTCAACACGCTACAGAAAAGAAAAGAGCAAATTGAAAGAAAAAACTTAGATTGGTTTAAAGAAAACGACAACAAATATAATAAATTACGACTAGAAAATAATAAAATAGAAACAATTATCAATGGAATTAAAAGATTAAAAGAGGACTCGCAAATAAGATTATCAGAGTCAAGTTTTGAAAATTTGTACAAAAAAGTATTTATTACAAGTGATAATGTTAACTCAAGTCTTATAACTGTACTCACATTAGTCATTGCATATATTTTATTAAATGCAATTGCATTACTAAATTACACATATCGATTGTCTAGAAGCAATAGGTCATAATTATTAAAAAAATGACTAAAACAATCTTATTAATTGGTGGAGGTGGATATATAGGTAATGTAATTGCAGATGATTTTCTTAAAAGAAATTATAATGTAAAGATTTATGATAATTTCATATACCAAAATTATCAAATTCAGGAGCGTTATAGTAATGAACAAAATATACAAATAATTGACGGTGATATAAATGATACAATCAAATTAGAAAATAATTTAAAAGATGTTGATAATATTGTTATATTAGCTGGTCTTGTTGGAGATCCAATTACAAAAAAATATCCTAAGGAATCTATTGCAATAAATTTACATGGTATAAAAAATATCTTTTCTATTTTGAATAAAAAGAACATAGATAAAGTAATATTCATTTCTACCTGTTCGAACTATGGCCTTTTGAATGACGAACAAATTGCTGATGAAGATTTTCCTCTTAAACCACTCTCGTTGTATGCTGAGCACAAAGTACAAATTGAAAATTTTATTTTAGGATTGAAAGGCAAAGTAGAATATTCACCAACTATACTTAGATTTTCAACTGCTTTTGGCCTTTCTCCTCGAATGCGATTCGACCTTAGTATAAATGAGTTTACTTATGAATTGGCAAACGAAAAAGAGATACTAATATATGATGAACACACATGGAGACCGTATTGTCATGTAAAGGACTTCTCCAATTTGGTACACGATGTAATAATATCTTCAAGAAAAGATACTCACTTTCAGATATTCAATGCAGGTTCAAACGATAACCATGCTACAAAAAAGCAAATAGTGGATACTATAAATATTTTCGTTCCCAATATTAAAGTAAAATATACCAAATTTGGAGATGATAAGCGGAATTATAGAGTTGACTTTACAAAGGCCCGTGAAATATTAGATTTTAAGCCTTCGTATTCAATTAAGGACGGAGTAAAAGAGCTGATTAATGCGATTAAAGCTAATAGATTTGCTGACGTGAGTTCAAATAGACAGAGCTATGGCAATTACAATATAGATTATGATAAAAAATGACAAATTTTATCCCCCTTTCAAAGCCTCACTTTACAGGTAATGAAAAAAAATATTTAACAGATTGTATTGACACAAGTTGGGTGTCTACTTCAGGCAAGTACGTTGACTTGTTTGAGAAAAAGATTGCAAATTTTACAGGGGCTAAGTTCGCAGTTTCTTGTATAAATGGCACTTCAGCTCTTCATATATCTTTATTACTTTCTGGAGTTAAAAAAAATCATGAAGTTATTGCCCCAACCCTTTCATTCATTGCTCCGATTAATGCAATTAAATATTGTAATGCAAATCCAATATTCATGGACTCAGATGATGACTACTGCATTGATATAAAAAAAACTATAAAATTTATAGAAACGAGAACTAAATTTAAAAATGGCATTACCATAAATGACAAATCCAAAAAACAAATATCTGCTTTAATTGTTGTTCATGTTTATGGGAGATCTGTGCTAATGGATCAATTAGCAATTCTATGCAAAAAAAGAAATATTGCGATAGTCGAAGATGCAGCTGAGGGGTTAGGAAATTTTTATGAAACTGGAAAGCATCAAGGCAAACACTGTGGAACAGTAGGAAATTTTGGATGCCTTTCTTTTAATGGTAATAAAATTATTACTACTGGAGGTGGTGGAATGATATTAACCAACAATAAAAGACTTGCGGAAAAAGCTAAATACTTAACAACAACAGCAAAAAATAACTCGATTCAATTTATTCATAACGAGATAGGATATAATTACAGACTTACTAATATTCAAGCCGCATTAGGTCTAGCACAGATGGAGAAGTTAAAAAATTTTCTTAGTAAAAAGAAAAAAATATATGAAAATTACCTAAATAAATTAAAAGGAAACGAATCGGTTTCTTTTAAAACAATTCCGCAGCATGCCAGCAGTAACTATTGGCTAAATTTGGTTGAATTCAAAAAAGTTAAAAAGATGAGAGATTTACTTTACATAGTAGATTATTTTAAAAAAAGAGAAATTGAAATCAGACCTGTTTGGAAACTTAATCACACTCAAAAACAATATATCACTTGTCAAAGTTTTAATATAGAAAATGCTCTTAAGCTAGTAGAAAAAACTATATGTTTGCCAAGTAGTGTGTCGATTACTAATGAAGAAATGAATAAAATAATAAGATTATTAAATGAATAATTTAATTTTGATTGGTTCGGGTGGTCATGCTTTATCTGTCATTGATATTATAGAAAGTGAGAAAAAATATAAAATTTTCGGAATAATAAATAATAATAAAGTTAATGTAACAAATTATAATGTAATTGGTAATGATAATGATTTGACGGAAATAAAACACAAATGTGTGAACGCTGTTATCGGAATTGGACATATGGGAAATGAAAAAGCGAGAGATCAAGTTTATAGCAAATTAAAAGACCTAAATTTTAATCTGCCGTCAATTAAATCTCCAATTTCTCATATATCCAAATCTTCAATTATAGAAGAAGCATCAATAATTATGCATCATGCAGTAATAGGTCCAAAGGTTGAAATAGGAAAAAATTCTATCATCAATACTAACTCCACAATAGAACACGAGTCAATTGTTGGAACTAATGTTCATATTTCAACTAATGTAACTTTAAATGGCCGTGTTAAAATTGGAGATGGCACATTTATAGGTAGCGGTACAATAATTAAACAGGGCGTCTCAATTGGTAAAAACTGCTTTATAAAAATGGGCTCTATAATTAAAAATGACATATCTTAAATTTAAGAAACATACTTGGATAATTGCCGAGATAGGAGTAAATCATAATGGTAACGAAAAAATTGCAAGAAAATTAATTGACGCCGCTAAACAATCTGGAGCAGATGCTGTTAAATTTCAATTATTTTCTGCTGAAAATATAATTTTAGAAAATGGTAAAAAACCAAATTACATTAGAAATAATTCAAAGCTAAATAAGAAATCTCAATTTCAAATATTGAAAGATTTAGAGCTTTCATTCGAATCAATGAAAAGACTTCAGAATTATTCAAAGAAGAAAAAAATAGAATTTTTAATTAGTCCTTTTGATAATATAAGTATAGATAGAGTTATAGAACTTAACTTAAAGAAAATAAAAATACCCTCCGGGGAAATAAATAATTTCCCTTATTTAGAAAAAATTTCAAAGTTTAAGAAAAAAATAATATTATCAACTGGAATGGCAACAATGAATGAAGTAGAGAATGCCTTAAAAATACTTACTAAGTATAGAGTAAAAAAAAATGATATAACAGTTTTACATTGCACAACAGATTATCCGACAAAGCCTAAAGATGTTAACCTAAGAGCAATGACAACAATTAAAGAAAAACTTAATGTTAAAGTTGGCTACTCAGATCATACACGTGGCTACAATGTCGCAATTGCTGCAGTAGCGAATGGAGCTGAAGTAATTGAAAAGCATATAACACTAGACAAAAAAATGCTTGGCCCTGATCATAGTGCTAGTTTAGATCCAAACGAATTTACTAATATGGTAAAAGCAATAAGAGAATTAAGTGAAATTTTTGGTACAGGTTTGAAAATACCATCTAAAAGAGAATTGAAAAATATTTATTATGTAAGAAAAAGCATTGTAGCAAAGAAAAATATAAAAAAAGGAGAAATCTTTACTGTTGATAATTTGACCACAAAAAGGCCAGGTACTGGCATTAATCCAATGCAGTGGAAGAGAGTAATTGGAAAGAAATCAAAGCATAATTACACCGTAGATCAACTTATAAAAGACTGAAAAAATGAATTTTCATAGAGTAATTGCAAGATTAGATATTAAAGGACCAAACTTAGTAAAAGGTATACACTTAGAGGGCTTAAGAGTACTCGGTTCTCCAAAAGAATTTGCTGAAAAGTATTTTTTTGATGGAGCTGATGAACTTTTTTATCAAGATGTTGTAGCAAGTCTTTATAATAGGAACTCAATACTTAAATTTATAAGTCAGACTGCTGAGACAATTTCTATTCCATTAACTGTTGGAGGTGGAATTAGAAGCACTACTGATATTAAAGAAGCTTTGGAAGCAGGAGCAGATAAGGTCGCAATAAATACTGCTGCAATAAAAAATCCCGAAATTATAAAAGAGTCTTCAAGAATATTTGGATCATCAACTATTGTAGCATCTGTTGAAGCAATAAAGTCAGAAAATGGAGATTATTTAGCTTATACTGATAATGGAAGAGAATATACTGGAATTAATGTTACAAGATGGTGTCAAGAACTTGAAAAACTAGGTGCAGGAGAGATTTTATTAACTTCTATTGATCATGAAGGAACTGGAACTGGTTACGATATTGATCTTATAAATTCGGTTAGAAATTTAGTAAACATTCCCATTATTGCTCATGGAGGATTTGGAAATTCTAATCATATTATAGAGGCTATAAAATATGGAAAAGCTAATGCAGTTGCTTTAGCATCAATGTTACATTATGGATCAATTTTAGATAACAACTTTTCAATTAAAAATAATGATGAAGGTAACGTTTCATTTTTAAATAGTAAAAAGAAGTTTAAATCTTTTGAAAAAACAAATTTAAAAATTATCAAAAACGAAATTAATAAAGAAGTTCAGGTAAGAGTATAATCATGGATGTTGCTATTATAAATTACGGAATTAATAATTTATATAGTGTTCATAATGCATGTACAAAAATAGGACTTAATTCAGTAATTACAGACGACTATGACACTATTATGAAATCAAAAATATCTATTTTACCTGGAGTGGGTGCTTTTTCCGAAGCAATGAAAAGTATAAGAAAAAAAAAGATCGATAGGGGCATATATGATTTTATAAATACGGGTAAACCATTTTTTGCGATATGTTTAGGGATGCAGCTTTTATTTAGTGAAAGTGAGGAATTCAAGGTTACTAAGGGTTTAGACATAATAAAAGGCAACGTAATTAAATTTAGATCTCAAAATGATAAAAAAATGATTGTACCACACGTTGGTTGGAATCAAATCCAATTTCATAATAAAAATTTTACCAACTCTGTAATGAGAAATAACTCTGAAAATGAATTTATGTATTTTGTACATTCCTATCATGTAGTCCCTGATTGTAGTGATATCGAATTGACTTCTACAAAATACCAAGATATAAGATATTGCTCAGCTATCTTGAAAGATAATGTTACTGCATTTCAATTTCATCCTGAAAAAAGTGGTAATTCCGGTATGAAAATTTTTAACTCTATTAAGGAGTTAGTAGTGGAAGGCAAATAATCAATGAAAAATACACTTGAAACATTTTACAATTTACCAGCCGAAGTCAAGTTTTGTAGTAAATGTGTAAATTCCAATCAATATCCAGCGTCTATTCCAGAATTTAAACACTCTGTTGACAGGAAAAACGCTCAATATGTAAACTTCAATGAAGATAATATTTGTGATGGTTGTATCCAAGCAAAAATTAAGTCTGAGATCGATTGGGAAGAAAGGGAAAAACAACTTATTAAATTACTCGATAAACATAGACGAAATGATGGTGAATATGATTGTTTAGTGCCAGGCAGCGGAGGAAAAGACAGTGTCTATGCGTCTCACCTTTTAAAATACAAGTACGGAATGAACCCATTAACAGTAACATGGCCCCCAATTATGTATACTGATTATGGATATAATAATTACAAAAATTGGCTTGATATTGGTGGTTTTGATAACATTTCTTACAGACCGTCAGGAGATGTAATGAGAAAGTTAACTAAAATAGCAATTGAAACATTGTTACATCCATTTCAAACTTTTATTTTAGGTCAAAAAAATCTAGCTCCAAAAATTGCTTCAAAATTTGGTATTGATTTAGTATTTTATGGGGAGAATGAAGCAGAGTATGGAAATCCTATTGCAGATAACAATCAGTCCTTAAGAGATAAATCATTTTTTTCAGCAGAAAATATAGAAACAATTAAGCTTGCTGGAAAAAGTTTAAGGGAATTAAAAGAAAATTATAACTTAAACTTGAATGATCTTAAAATATTTTTACCTCTAATTGACAAAGAGTATAATAAAAATCTTCAAATTCACTATTTGGGTTATTATATAAAGTGGATACCACAAGAAGCTTACTATTTTTCAGTTGAAAAAACAAAATTTAAAGCTCGTCCCCACAGAACTCAAGGTACTTACAGTAAGTATAATAGTATAGACGATAAAATAGATGACTTACACTATTATACTAGATTTATAAAATTCGGTATTGGAAGAGCAACCGATGATGCATCTCAAGAAATAAGAAACAATCATCTAACCAGGGATGAAGGTAAGGCTTTAGTAAAAAGATTTGATGGGGAATTCCCAGACAGATATTTAAATGAAGTTCTAGATTATTTAGAAATAGACATCGAGTATTTTAAAAAAAGATGTGATGATTTTAGATCACCACATCTGTGGAATTATATAGATAATAGGTGGCTTCTTCGTCATACGGTCAATAATGACGGAACTGATGATAAATAAAATAAATTTTTCATAATGAAGAAGATCAAGAACATTTGTATAGTATCAGGAAGTCGCGCTGAATATGGTCTTTTAAGGAATTTGATAATAAGGTTAAAAAATCATAAACTATTTAATCTAAAATTAATTGCTACTGGTACGCATCTATCAAAATTCCACGGTAATACTTATAGAGAAATATTAAAAGATATTAAAATTCACAAAAGAGTTAAATTGCCAATTAGGAAAGATGTTTCAAAATTAGACGTAGCAAAATTGACCAGCGAAGGTATTAAAAAATTTTCAGAGTCTTTTAAGACACTTAAGCCTGACTTAGTTATTATTCTAGGAGATAGATACGAAATATTTGCAGCTGCATTTTCAGCTATGAATATGAATCTTGCAGTTGGTCATATTCACGGTGGTGAAAGTACGCTCGGATCGAGTGATGACCTTCTAAGACATGCAATTACTAAAATGTCAAAATTTCATTTTGTTTCAACATTATCATATAAAAGAAGAATAATTCAGCTTGGAGAAAATCCTAGAAATGTTTTTTATGTAGGTGCTTTAGCATATGAAGCTATAAAAAAAACAAAAATTTTGTCAAAAAAAGATTTTTTAAAAAAACTAAAAATTAAATCAAGCGATATTATGTTTCTAATTACTTATCATCCTGAAACGTCTAACAAAAAATTTGAAACAATTGCATTTGATGGTTTATTGGAAGTATTAAGTAGTTTCAGAAATTGTACCTTGATATTTACTTTATCTAATGCAGATGCAAATAGCGGAATAATTAATAAAAGAATTATTAATTATGTGAGAGAAAACCCATCTTCATCTACATTCTTTAGGTCCATGGGTAGTGAATTATATTATTCTTCGATTAAACATTGTCATTTACTTATTGGGAATTCTTCTAGTGGTATAATTGAGGCACCGTATTTTAATACTCCAAGCGTAAATATCGGAGATAGACAAAAGGGGAGAATTTGTGCCAAGTCAGTCTTTCATGCAAATAATAATAAAATTTCAGTAAAACGTAATATAAATAATGCATTAAAAATATACAAAAGAGAAAATAAATCAATTTACAATAATCCGTATGGGAAGATTCAATCCTCTAAAGTTATAATAAATATTCTTAGTAAAATAAAAATTGATCCTGACAAACTAAATAAAGAATTTTATGATATTAACCAATAATATTTATGATGTTAGAAGTTAAAAAATTTTTAATACTAAAATCTGCTTCAATTCAAGAGTCATTGAATGGTATTGATAATTGTGGATCTAAATGTCTAGTTGTTGTTGATAAACAAAATAAAATGATTGGCACTTTAAGTGATGGTGATCTTAGGAAGGCCATTCTTAAAGGAAAAAAACTATCAAGTAAGATTTCAAATATTTATAATAAAAAACCGAAATACTTGCTTGTTAATAATTATTCTAATTTTAATGCACAAAAAATATTTCTCAACCATTTAGTAGATCTAATACCAATAATAAATAAAGAAAATGAGATAATTAGAATTATTCGAATAGATGATGTATTTAAAAACAGAAATAATAAAATTAAAAAAAATGTTTCTACTCCAGTTATTATTATGGCTGGAGGTAAGGGAAGTAGATTGGAACCATTTACGTCCATTCTTCCAAAACCACTCATTCCAATAAATGGCAAACCAATAATTGACCATATAATTGATAGGTTCAATATAAATGGAGTGAGTGAGTATTACGTCTCAGTAAATTATAAAAGCCAAATTTTAAAGTCATTTTTTAAAGAAATAAAACATAAAAATAAAATTAAATTTATAGAAGAAAAAAAACCTCTAGGGACTGTAGGAGCGCTATCAAAGATTGATAAAAAAATAAAACCAAATTTTTTTGTTACAAACTGCGATGTTATTATTGATTGTGACTATTCGGATGTCATTGATTATCATAAAAAAAATAAAAATATATTAACAATTATTGCGTCATTTAGAAATTTCACAATACCTTACGGAGATTGTAAGATTAATAAGAATGGACTTTTAGAAAAAATTAATGAGAAACCAACTGTTAACCTATTAGCGAATACTGGCATGTATTTAATGAATAAAAAAGCAATTAAACATATACCTAAAAATACAAAGTTTGATATAAATCAACTAGTTGATAAATTAACAAGTCATAATGAACGAATAGGCATTTTTCCAATCAGTGAAGAATCTTGGATTGACATTGGTCAGTGGAGTGAATACAAAAAAGCAATCAGAAATATTAATTTTGAAGAATAACATTTGACTCGCTATGAATTTAAATAATAAGAAAATTTCCTTACTTAAAAAAGAATATGATCGCAGAGGATTTGTTGTAGTAAAAAATATTTTTAGTAAAAAAGAAATAATTGAAGCAGGAAAAGATTTAGAAACATCATTTATCAAAACTTTAGAAAGTTTAAAAGGAAGAAATATAAATAAGACAAAAAATAATGTAATTAATTCAATTCATTTCATGAATAATTGGAGATGGTCAAAAAAACTCAAAAAAAATAAAAACTTAATTAAACTTTCAAAGGTATTTTTAGAGGAAAATATTAAAGACTTTGGATCCGAACTGTTTGCAAAACCAGCAAAAGTTGGCCTTGCTTCTCCAATGCACCAAGATAATTATTATTGGTGCATAGATAATGCAAAAGGTTTAACAATTTGGATTGCTCTTGATGATTCTAATAAAAAAAATGGAGGAGTGTTTTATTTTGAAAAATCACAACAGTTAGGATTATTGGAACATGTGCAATCTTTCGCACCTGGATCATCACAAACACTTAAATATCAAAATGGGATGAAGTATTTTAAAAAAATTATTCCTGAGGTAAAAAAAGGTGACTGTATAATCCATGACTGTTTAGTTGTTCATGGTAGTGAAAAAAATATAAGTTCAAGTGCAAGAAGAGGGCTTACAATTAGATATATTGGAAAGTCATCAGGTATTGATCAGATTCGAAAAAAGAAATATGAGACTGATTTAAAGTCCAATACGTTGTCTAAATAATGCCTGGATTTGAGATAATTGATAAAAAAGAGTCTCAGGCTGTTTTAAGATTATTTGAAAAAGAAAATGGAATTTTATTTGCGCATGGTTTTGATAAGTTAAGAAAGAAATTTCACGTAAGAGATTTAGAAAATAAGTTTAGTAGAAAGTTAAAGAATAAATATACATTAGCTGTCTCATCTGGGACCTCAGCAATAAAAATTGCTTTGCTAGCTATGGGTGTTCGTAGAGGGGACGAGGTTATAACTCAAGCATTTAATTTTATTGCAACTATTGAAGCTATCCTGGATATTGGAGCAATTCCTATTATTGCAAAAATTGACAGTTCACTGAACATGGACCCAAATCAAGTTGAGAGATTAATTACAAAAAAAACTAAAGCAATTATACCTGTTCATATGTTAGGAGTTCCTGCTGATATGAATAAGATATTATTAATAGCAAAAAAACATAAAGTTATGGTTTTAGAAGATAATTGTGAGGCTTTAGGTGGTAAACTGAACGGAAAATATCTTGGTACGATTGGTGATGTTGGCGTTGCAAGTTTAGATTTTGGAAAAATCATAACTTGTGGTGAGGGAGGAATTATTTCAACTAATTCAAAGAAAATATATAAATTTGCAAAAGAGTATCATGATCATGGTCATCAGAATAATCCAAAGAAAACAAGAGGAACTGATACAAAAGAAATTTATGGATTCAATTATAGAATGACAGAGATCCAAGCTGTTATATGCAAAGAACAATTAAAAAAATTGAATTACATAATATCTGAAAATAAGCGCCGCTATATGACTATGAATAGAATTTTAAAACACACAGTTAATTTAAGATCAATAGATGCATTAAGTGATCCAATATACGACACTTTTATATTTTTTATAAATAGCCAAAAAAAAAGAAAAAAAATAATAGATATTTTAAAAAAATTAAAATTTGGAACTAAAAATTTACCCGATGCGATAGAATGGCATTGCTCTTTTTATTGGAAACATGCATTATCTAAAAAAAATATAGAAAGATCAAAAGCATCAAAGGAAATTTTAAAAAAATCAATTGCAATACCAATACAATTAAAAAAGTCAATTATAGAGTATAATGATTTGGCTAAGAAAATTAAAAGTGAAATTGAATGAAAATCCTTACTATTATACCAGCAAGGGGAGGATCAAAAGAAATAGCAAATAAAAATCTTGCAGATTTAGGTAAAAAAAAACTAATTGACTATAGTTTGGAAACTGCAGGATTGCTTCCAAATTATTGTTATACATTCATCTCTTCAGATAGTAATTCAATTATACAGCATTGCAAAAAAAAGGGTTTTTATAGCAATTATAAAAGGCCTCCTTCATTATCATCTGATAATAGTAAAATAGTTGATTGTGTATTTCATGCTTTAAATTGGTTGGAAAAAGAAAAAGGGCTTATATTTGATGCAGTTTTATTGTTTCAGCCCACATCCCCCTTTAGAAATATTATTGAAGTTAAGAAAGCTATAAACAAATTCAAAAAAGATAATACCAACTCTATGGTTGGAGTTGTACAAATGCAAGAACACCCAAGAGAATGCATAATTATTAAAGGTAATAAATGGAATTATCTAAAGAAAGGTAAAAAAAATTTAAACAGACGACAGAATTACGAAAAAAATTATTATTTTATTGATGGAAGTTTTTATCTCGCTAAAACTTCTTTCATAAAAAAACACAAATCTTTCGTTGTTGAAAATAAATCATTAGTCTATAAGTTCAATGGTAATTATACTGTTGATATTGACAGCTTAAGTGACTTGAAGCTTGCTGAGGCATTTTTAAAAATACGTAATTTTTAAAATTAATTATAATTTTATTTCGTAGAAAATCTGATTTTATGAATAAAGTTTATGGGAAAATTTTTTAGTTAGTTTAAAATCATTGCTTAAATTTAATTTCAAAATTGGATGTGTAAATTAATTATTATATATTTTAAATGATATTTTCATCTAAAGCAGAAACATTAAAAAAATTTTCAAAACAAAACTTAACAAACTCAGTTGTACCAACCATCTTCTTTTTTACAGTAAAGCAATTTAGAGCTGATAGTAAAAAAATATTAATTAAGATAAAAAAGCTTTTTAATGGTCTAGTAGCTGTAAGATCATCATGTTTAGCTGAGGACAAATTAAACAGTTCAATGGCGGGCTATTTTTATTCAGGATTAAATATCAATTCGCAAAGTAATAAAGATATTTATATAGAGATAAATAAAGTTATTAATTCTTATAATAATTATTCAAACCCAAATAATTTGATACTTATTCAGGAAATGGTTAAGAAAGTTAAATACTCTGGTGTAATTATGACATCAGAAAAATCATCTTACTCACCATACTTTGTAATCGATTATTTGAGAGGTAGTGATACTTCAGCAGTTACAGCTGGTAACAATAAAAATAACATTACGTTTATATATTTTAAACATACTCCAGTACAAATAAGGAAAAAATTTCAATTTAAATTAATAAAATTTGCTGAAGAAATAATTAAAGTAAGTAAAAATAATTCTCTTGATATTGAATTTGCTTTAGATAAAAAAAATAAAATTTATTTGTTACAAGTAAGACCGATTGTAAAAACAAGTAAGTATATTGCTAAAGAAGATGAGAATATTAAATTAGCTCTTAATAAACTTCAAAAAAAAATAAATAAGTTACAAAAACCTCATCACTCATTATTAGGTAAGTCAACAGCTTTTGGTACAATGCCCGATTGGAATCCTGCAGAGATGATTGGAACGCGTCCAAAACCACTTGCGCTTAGTCTTTACAGGGAATTAATCACAGACACTGTGTGGGCCAATCAAAGAAAATCATATGGATATAGAGATATGTCATCAAATCAGTTAATGACAACTTTTTTAGGTACTCCATACATAGACATAAGAGTTGATTTTAATTCTTGGATACCTGCATCACTAAATGATAAAATTGCAGAAAAATTAGTGAATTTTTATATAAGCAAATATAAAAAAAACATTCATCTTCATGATAAAATAGAATTTGAGTTAATTTATACATGTTTTAACTTCGAGACAAGTGAGAGAATAAAAGAATTACTGAAAAATAATTTTAAAAAAACTGAGATTAAATTGATTAATAACAGTTTAAAAAAAATTACAAATACTGCATTTAAAGAGTTTGATAAAGACAATGAAAATCTAAAAAAATTAACTAATAGCTTTAATAAAGTAATGAAATCAGAAATGTACATAATTGATAAGATATATTGGCTTATTGAAGACTGTAAACGATATGGAACTTTATCATTTGCAGGGTTAGCACGATGTGGCTTTATTGCAGTGGATATATTAAACTCTATTGTAAAAAAAAATATTATATCTGAAGAAGATAAATATAACTTTTTTTCTTCGATAAATACAATTACTTCAGAAATGAACAGTGATTTATCGAACTTAAGTCGAAAACAATTTATTTCTAAGTATGGTCATTTAAGACCTAACACATATGATATAACTTCATTAAATTACAAAGAGGGCTATGATGATTACTTTTATAATACAAATAAAAAATCACCAAAGAAAAATAGATTTTATTTTAAAAACGATCAGATTGATAAAATCGATAAATTACTTCAAAAATCTGGCTTACAAATTACAGCTAGTCAATTAATTAAATTTATAAGAGAGAGTATTAAGTCAAGAGAATATGCAAAGTATTTATTTTCTAAAAACGTTAATGCTATTCTTAGTTTGATAAAAGAATTGGCTAAAAGAAATCATATATCAATAAATGATATTTCTTACATTGAAGTTCAAAAAATATTACATCAGTATTATAACTTATCATACTCTACTCTAAGAGAGATATTCAAAAAGGATATAACTATTAACAAAAAGAATTACGAATTTAACAAAAGAATTAAACTCCCTAATAATATATTAGAGCCTAATAATATCTATTATTTCTCAAATGTTGTATCAAAAGGAAACTTTATCGGTATGAAAGATGTAACTGCTAATACTATTTTTCTAAGTGATGTAAAATCTCAAAACTTAGACAATAAAATCATTTTTATAGAAAGTGCTGATCCAGGCTACGATTTTATTTTTACCAGAAAGATAAAGGGACTAATAACTAAATTTGGGGGGGCAAACTCACATATGGCTATTAGATGTGCGGAATTAGATATACCTGCTGCAATCGGAATAGGTGAGAAATCTTTTGAATCACTAAGAGACAAATCTACCGTAAGATTAAATTGTAAAACTCAAAAAATTGATTCAACTATATGAAAATTTTATTATCACCAACTGTTAGAGAAACCTATTCTAAGTTATATGAGTACTCAATAGACAAGAACTGGTTTAAATTTTTATCCAATACTTTTGGCAAATCAAAAATATTTTTACCGCATGAATATCAAAAGAATATTGATCTTATCATTTTAACTGGTGGAAATGATCTTAAATTATTTAATAAAGATAAGAAAAATTTGATAAGGTACCACCAAGATATGAAATTAATAAAAAAGTCAATTCAAGATAATATACCATTAATTGGTGTTTGTTATGGTGCGCAAATATTATCCCATTTTTTAAACTGTAAAGTTGGAATGATCAAATCACATATTGGAAATCATTCTGTAAATATAAAAAATAATAATGAAACAATGAAATTAGGAAATATAAAAAAATTTCAAGTAAATTCTTTTCATAATTATGGTATTCTAAAAACATCACATAAGATAACACCCATATGTACCGCTAAAGATGATTCTATAGAGTTATTTTTAGGTAATAAAATAAAATGTCTCGGAATAATGTGGCATCCTGAAAGATTTAAAATTTCTAGAACAATAGATAAAAAAATCTTTTTAAATTTTATTCAGAAAAAATGAAATTAATTATTTTAGCCTCTGGAAGAGGTTCTAGACTGACTAGCCTTACAGATAAAATACCAAAGTGCCTTATTAAAGTAAGCGGTGAGAGTATTTTAAGTCGATTTGAAAAGTTTTTTCATTTATTTAAAGATGTAATAATTATTACAGGGTACAAATCTTCTCAAATTAAAAATGTTATGGGTGACAAAGTAACTATTGTTAAAAATAGCGAATATTTAAAAACAAACATGGTCCATAGCCTTTTCTGCGCCTCACATCTAGTTAATGAAGATATTATAGTATCTTATTCTGATATAATTTTTGATCCTAGGATTTTAAAGAACTTAATGAACAAAAGTAATACAACACTACCTTTAAATTATTCTTGGTACAACATATGGAAAAAAAGAATGTCAATAAAAGATTTGTTAAAAGATGCTGAGGATGTTGAGGTCAAAAATAATAAGATTATTTCAATAGGTGGAAAGATAAGCAAAAACAAAATTCCTAAAATGCAATTTATGGGCTTAATAAAGATTAAGAAAAGAGATTTTTTTAAAATGAAAAAAAAATATTATGAAATCAAAAATAATAAAATTGATTTTACAAGATTTCTTGATGTATTAATAAAATCTGAAACAATAAGCTTAGAATATTGCAAGTCAAAACTATCTTGGATTGAAATTGATACAAAAGATGATTTAAAGGTTGCTGAGAAAATTACTAAAAAGGTTAACATAAAATGATTATATGGATTATGGGTTTATCAGGATCTGGAAAAAGCACTCTTGCTAACAAAATAAATGATATTGCTAAAGACTGTAACCCAAACCTTTTGCTGATAGATGGAGATCAATTTAGAGAAATTTTTAACAATGATTTAGGCTATACAGTTGAAGATCGATTTAAAAATGCATATCGTATATCTAGTTTCTGTAAATTTTGTGAAACTCAAAACATTCATGTAATTTGTGCGATACTATCAATTTTTCCAGAAATAAGAGTATGGAACAAAAAAAATATCAAAAATTATTATGAAATATTTATAGATGCACCAATGAAAGACCTTAAGATGAGAGATAGCAAAGGTTTATATGAAAAATTTAAAAAAAAGAAAATAAAAAATGTAGTTGGTTTGGATATTAATTTTAAAAAACCGAAAAATGTAGATTTGATTATACAAAATAATAAAAATATAGAAGATTTACTTAAACATGCAAATTCAATAGCAAAAAAAATCCGATAGATGTAATGAATTATAAATATAACGAAAAAGATTTATTAATTAATAAAGAGCAATATATGTATTCTGAATTTAATGGAAAAGTCTTTTTATCAAATTACAGAAAAAGTAGATTAAAATTTATTTCTAAAATTAATATGAAAAAAACTAAAGATAAGGATGCCTACTTTATTTTTTTGATAAATATCATAAAATCCCAAAAGTTTTATAAAAGAGATAATTTACTAAATAAAATAATAAAAGATAATTTGGGAATAAAAAGTAAGAACATTAAAGATAATAAAAATAAAAAAATATTTAAAAAATGCTCAAGCATAACGACAAATGAACTACTTGATTATTTAATTGTAGAATTTATAGAAGGGCATTACAAAAGTGAAAACATTAATTATACTGAAAGCTTAATTGGTAAGTATGAAATAACTAAAAGATTATATAGAAATTATTCTAATAACTTTCGAAAAATAGGAAAAAGTTCTCTTGATATTCAATTATATAAGAAATTTTCCTTATTATTATCAGTAATTTATTCTGATCAAAAAGAAATTAGGTATTTAAGTACATTACTTAAAGTCAATGATGCAATTTCCTCGTCACAATTATCATTAACTAATTTGTGTCATCAAGAATTATATTTAATCTTTTCATTTGAAAAAATTTTCATAACTGAACTTTTAAAAAAAAATAAAATTAAAATATGATTTTAAATGATTTAGGGTTTATCATCACTGACACACCAAGAGCCTATATATATTTACAAGTTTTAAAGAAGAATAACATACTACCTAGTTATATTTTATATTTAAAAAAAAAAGAAAAAGACGAAATACCAGAATTTAAAAATATCTATAAATATAATTATAAAGTACCAAAAAAATTTCACAATATATGTGGTAAAACTATTTCAACTAAATTAGATCTTTTAAATCAAATCGAGAAATTAAAAATTAAATATGATGTCTATAAAACAACTAATGTTCATAACTCTTTTGTGATTAAGAGAATTACTTCCAGAAAAGAAAAAAATTTTATATACGCAGGATATGGAGGAATAATATTAAAAAAAAATTTATTGAATACAAAAAAAAATTTTATCCACATTCATGGTGGTTATCTTCCAAATTATAAAGGTAGTACGACAAACTATTATAGCATTCTAGAGGAAAAATTGATTGGAGCTAGCTCAATATTTATGAATAGTAAAATAGATAGTGGACCTATTTTACAAAGGTATAAGTTTAAAATGCCCTCAAAAAAAATTGATATGGACAATTTTTATGATTCCTTGATACGTTCGGTGGTATTAATAAGAACCTTAGAGAATTATATTAAAAATAAAAAATGGAAATTTTTAAGTATTAAAGAAAGAAAAGAGAATAAATTTTATATTATCCATCCTGTGCTAAAGCACGTGGCTATTCTTTCATGATAAGTATTCACTAATAAAAATAGTTTCCATCAAAATTGAATA
>MDTG01229342.1_pt1 | contig 33010 bp, 28 predicted proteins | sample 811421 | NCBI WGS metagenome assembly MDTG01 (sample SAMN05326645, study PRJNA326480) | marine metagenome | isolation source: seawater | place: Pacific Ocean: South East | collected 2011
GAAAGCGAAGCTTAATCAACTGGTAATTGAGGAAAATGACCTGGGAGCGGAGGTGAATGACTACCCACAAGATGGGGTCCAGTATGCGAAGGAGAGCCAGCTGGAAAGAATCACTAACCTGGAAAGAATCACTAACGATAGAGAGCGTGTGGATGAACAGATAAAAAATTTAGAAACCGAACTAGAAGCTAAAAAAGCTAAACAAGAAGCTAAACTAGAAGCTAAAAAAGCTAAACAAGAAGCTAAAAAAGCTAAACTAGAAGCTAAAAAAGCTAAACTAGAAGCTAAAATAGTTCAAGAGCGAAAGCTCGTCGTGGACGCCAACAATAAGGCGAAGGAGGCAATAGAAAACGCCCGCAAATACACGCCTATCGGGTCGGCGCAACTCAGATTCGGCGAAATGTTGAGGTTCCCCAGTAAGGCCTGGAAGAACCCCGCCGAGATGAAGAAGGAGGACGGGCTACTGCGCGACAACACGGATTGGCTCCCCGTGGATATCCAAGCACACAATCAAAGAGCGGCAACTAAAAGAATTGATCGTATTAATAAAGAAATACAGAAATTACAAACCCGACTATCTGAACTCATCCCGGCCGCAAATGCAGGCCAGGTGGAAACAATACCGACAGTGATAAATTGAGTGAAATCTATAGTAGTTTGGGAAGAAATTAATCACACCGACCTTAGTATAATTCCGATTTATCATATATTATTTAAATCCTCTGGATGACTATTTTTTTTATAATTCTGTGTTGGATTATTTGTAGTTTTTTTGTAACATTTTGCCAAACCTCTTTATCAACGATCTTATGGGGTTCCCGACAGTTGATTGAGGAGCTATTCTTCCAAATCAACGTTTTAAGGGTATCTATACACAAACCAGTGTCTATAGATAATTCTTCTAAAATAAATGGATAACAGTGAAAATCCACAGAAGACGGTATTATATCTATTTTATAAATTGGTCTTGTTATAGATAATTTTCTAATTTTTATAGGAATAATAACTCTTGTTTTAGAATTGACAAATCTATTAAATAATCTTACATCTCCCTTAAATCCACCATATTCGCCCGCTATTAGCAACGAATTTACATAAGGATCGTTGTAGTCATATTTTTCATATTCCAGTACATCATTTCCATCATCTGGATAATGTTTTTTGGGATATATACAAACACTATATAGTGTTAGTAATAGGTATTCAATAATTTCATTTGTTAGTTCAAAATTAGGATATGCCATCATAAGCCATACTAATAAAGGCAGTGATGATGGGACACCAACATCCTCTATACATATTATTATTAGACGCCGTATAAAACTTATAAAATCTATCTGAATTAGATTTAGACCAGATATCAATGCTTCATTTACTTTTCCTAATCGAACTGCCTTTTGAATATTAGATTTTAATAAAGACACCGCCTTTATATGCTTGGAATCAGCGTTATTCTTTATAATCATACTGTAGTTATCTTGTATAGAACCATATATATCAATATCTCGTTTCATTTTCCTTAAAGATACTGTAGAGATAAATTCAGATAAATCTAAGCGGGGTTTATTTGAAAATATTACCGACCAATCTTTAATAGTATTCCATTTTAGAGTTATATATCTGGGAAAGCTCATTTATTAACATTTTATAATAAATAATATATTCAAATTTATATTATTTACCATAAATATTCGTCCCCATAATCAATTATAAGTTCTGTTCCAATAGGAATATCTTTTATAGTTTCTATAGCGACACGGGCACGTTTTTGTATAAATCTTACATTTTGTTTTTTTTCTTGGGATTTCTTTTTAATACCATTTATATTTCTTGTCCAATTAGAATATTTTTTATTTACTCCCGAAGAATCGATATATTTATATATATCGCCATCTGAATCATATATAGCCATTACATAATCACTATTATCTAATAAATCCCAATCTTTACTTTTCATATTTTTTGGAAAATAGGAACGGCCTTTATAGTAACCTAATATAGTTTTATTTGGAATAAATCTTTTTGCAAATACTCCTAAACCAGCGCCCCTTATTCTTGATTTTTTAATTTCTATTCTACGCTTTTTATATTTTTTATCCATTTATATATACTATATGGTTAACTTAGATTATTCTGAATTATTTCCAAATATAGATTTTGAGAATGTTAGAGATATTCTAATATTTACACACGGATATCTTGAAAAAAATAACCAATGGGATTGGTTTATGGAATTAAAATTTAGAAACGAGTATATAAAAAGAGATAAATTAACCTCTATAACTGACGTAGAAATTATAACAAAATGTGATAATCTAATACAATTAAAGAAAAAACTATATGCTCACTGCTTAAATGATACTATATTATTACATACTGTTCTATTTTTACAAGAAAATGCAAAAAAGGGTTTTATTGTAACAGACTTTCCCTTATTAGTAAAAAATACAGATGCAATTATTAATCCAATACATATTAAATAAACTTAGCATATATTAATATGCCTAAATCATTTTTTATAAAATTAACTGAAGATATTTTAGATTTATTAGTACACCCTTTTGACTTAGGAAAAAAAGATCAACAATCTCTCACGCTTTTACACGAATACGATCATCTTGGATTATATGGACTGACTAAATGTAATGCTCATAATCCTGATTCCGAAACAGGAGCTGGGTTTATAGAGTTAGAAGTTCCTCGGGGACATAAGGGGGGTGATAAGATAGTAATTGAAACTCCTCTTACTAAATATTCTGTAACTATACCAAAAGAAAAAACTCCGGGTGAATTTTTTATAGCTAAAATTAACCCAAAATATATATTACCTTGTCCCAAAGGACGATACTGTACCGATATGTATAACTGCGATGTGTGTATTCAATGTTTATACGATAAAAAATCTTCTATTACAGATAATTGTCCTAAATCTTGTGGTACATTGCCCGATACTATAAAGCTGACCAAAACAAAAACCGCAATATATACTTGGGATTCAAAAAAATGGGAAGATATTAAAAACAAGGGTAGTGTATTTAATATATTAAAACCATTAAAGGTAACAATGTCCGAAATTGAAAGTACTTTTGCAAAGATAGGAAGCGGATCTTATAAACTAAAATTACAAAGGACTGCTAAAAAGCTGATGAATGATAAAATAGATAATCACAGCCCTCCTGTAACATTTGTTATTAAACACGAAGTTAAAGGTAACAAAATTCACTACTATTATACAGAGGCCCTGTCTAACCCAGAAGTATTTGTACATTTAAAAACCAAGAGAGGAAGAGAATGATTAAGAATAGTTTTAAACCTTACTTTCTATAGGATGTTAATTAAGTTTATGTTCTAATATATTAATTAAAATTAGTATATATTTAAACATACCCTTGACAGTATATTAAATGAAAAACATTAGAGTTATTGTAAAAAAGGTACCTATATATAATAAAATACATAATCATCAAACCTTTCCATATATAAATAATTTTATTGACTTTCAAAATAGTCTTACGCGATCTGCATCTATTTTCCCTGGTTTTATAAAATCAAATAGTTATTGGAAATTAAATGGAGAATACGATATAAGAAGCATCCCGCCAGTTATAAATATATCTACTTGGAATAGTAAAGAAGATTGGGAGGTATGGTCTAAATCTATGGATCGTAAATTGATACAAGAACATTACTATAATATAGAATATAAAGAAACAATAGATGTCTGTATAGAAAGAGTATCATACATAGATACTCCTTTGTTATAAATATGTAATAAATATAAAGTTGATAAATATTTATTACATTTTTGCAATATAAAAAATGCTTATCTCAATTGAAGGGAATATAGGCACCGGCAAATCTTCTCTTGTTAGAATGTTAGAAGAGAAATATAAGTCTAACGACGCTATTGTATTTATACAAGAACCAGTTAATGAGTGGTTAAATTTAAAAGATACAGATGGTGAAAACATTCTTGAAAAATTTTATAAAACTCAAGAGAGGTGGTCTTATACATTCCAAATGCATGCATTTATAACACGGGCAAAAGCGATACAGAAATATATTAATAGCAAGTCATTAATTATTATTGATAGATCTGTTATGACAGATCATTATGTTTTTGCAAAATTATTGTATCAAGATAACAAAATATCTAATTTAGAATGGAAATTATATATCGAATGGTTTGATTGGCTTATCGGCGAATTTAAATGCATTATACCTCATCACTACATTTACTTAAAAGCCAAACCAGAAATATCATATAATAGGATACAAAAACGTACGAGATCAGAGGAATCTACAATTCCTATTGAGTACATAGAAAGGGTATCTAATAAACACGATGAATGGTTATTATCAGATAAACTATCAAATAGAGATGTTATTCTTGCAGACGAAGACTTTGTTCATAATACAGATAATAGAGATCAAATGATAAAAAAAATTAGTAAGATACTTGATAACCATATAAACAGTATTCCCTCGTCAGATTCTGAAAAATCGTTTGAAGAAATGCTATGTGTTACATCGCATTAATAATATATTTAAATTTGATTAATTTTATTTAAAGTTTAATTTAAATATATTATTATGGTTAGTACAAGGATCGAAATCATACTTGGATGTATGTATTCGGGTAAATCTACTGAACTATTAAGACGATGTCATCGTTACAAAGCAATAGGACATAACATATTATTAATTAACCACACGTATGATGTCCGAACAGGTGATAGTATTATGACACATCGAAAAGAAACAGATGACGCTATTAAGACCAATAAATTATTGGATATTATAAATACTGAAGCGTTCAAAAAAAGTAATGTTGTGGGTATTGATGAGGGACAATTTTTTGAAGATTTATTATCTTTTGTAAAAGAAATTGAGAAATCCAATAAAATTATTATAATTTCTGGATTGGATGGTGATTCTAATAGGGAACCATTTGGACAAATTTTAAATTGCATACCTTATTGCGATGAAGTTATCAAACTAAATGCAATGGATATGATAGATAAAGACGGTACTCCTGGTATATTTACAAAACGTATAACTAATAAACCAGACCAAATATTAGTTGGATCAACCGAATACTTTATAGCAGTTTCTAGAAAGAATTATTTAGACTAATACACGGGGTACATTTACAGTACTCTTGTCATTATAATTTATACTAATGTATTTTGTAATATATCCTACATCGTTTAGTAAATTGGTAATATTTTTTTCTATAAAATCATGTTTAAATACTCCATTTCTCATAAAATGAGAGGATTCAGATATAAATCCGAATTGTCCAATAGATCCAGAAGTCCAGAACAGTTGTGTATCAGAATATCTTTGAAATAAAACCTCAAGAGTAGAATCAAATTTGTCTTTTTTATTTTGTGCTGTCCTGAATGTAATAAAAGGTCTATCCATACTATCAATTCCAATCATTATTGGATGCGTCACGTCATTAATTGAAATATTATCAATATAACCAGTCCCCCCCAAGAATTTTTCTTTCCAAGATAATATAGGACACTTACATAAATATTCTATACCGCCCATTATTTCTACAATCTTATTATAAAAATGGTTATCTACTAATTCTTTTTTATACTGTATTTTATAAGATATTTTAGACAAATTTCTATAATATTTAGATACGATTGATGTAAAATATATATCTTTCGCACATAGTAACGACAGTATATATATAAATATATCGTCGCATATAAGCATAATATTTTATTAACTATTAATATATTTTTATATATTAATATATTAGACATGTTTAGTACAATTCAAAATCCAGAAACAGGTAACTGGGTAAATATTAATGGTCTTGTAGGAAAAAAAGTTTTAAAAAATTATGTTTTACAAAGTGGCGGCAGGATGCATTTCGGCAGTCATCCGAGTAAAAAGACTGGAAATAAACTAAGTGTTAAAGGAATAAAAATGCCGATGAATCCCCGGCATAATTCTGTTGCTAAGCCAGCAGACCCCAAAACGCTCGATTCGATATTAAATATACTTGATCCAGATGGAAATGACATCATCTCGCGCGATGAGCTAATGAAGGCTCTGCCCCAGGCATACATATTAGGAAATTTATTTAGTAGTATAGTTAGTAATAATCCCAAGAGCACTTCTAATATTACTGCTAATATTACTTATAATATTACTCCTGTAGTCAGTAAAGCGATTACAGCTTTAGGAAATAAAGGTGCATTTAGATTCCAGCGCAAAAGTAAAGAAAATAAACCTGGCGAAGCCTCTCTCGAAACCTGGTTGGCTAATTATATAAATGCATTAGAAAAAGTATTAGCAGTATTGAATAAACTGCCTTTATTGTCAAAGTCACCAACGCTGATTATAGCACAAAAAGGTTTGACAATGGTAGTTACATTTATGAGAAAAAACTGGGTGGGAAATATTGCTGGTGTTGATGGTTTAGAAGATAAGCTTAACAAAATTAGAATAAATTTGCCTTCAGACGACAATGTACTAAAGGCCTCTAAAATGTCCTCAAAAAAAATAGCGACTAATGCTGTAAAAGTTACAGCAGCAACTGCAAGAAAAAAACTCGGGTCATACAACCTCCAAAATAATAAACCAGGAGATCCTAAACTCGAAAAATGGTTATCTGATAATATTAAACAACTTGAGAAGGCAGCTAATACTGCTAATATAATTAGCGGCATTAGTGGCAGACAACCCCTTGTTAATTTTCTTATTGATTTAATAATTGGAACAGATGGATTTGTTGATTTTATGAAAGAAAACTGGATTGAAAATCTTAACAGCGTAGAACCCAATCTAAATCCAGGACTAATAAAAATAATAACAGAGGCTTGTAAAAGGAATACAAAAAGTAACTGTATTAGTGTAAAATAGACATATGTGTAAAATATTTTACAAGAATTCACCAAGTTATATTAAATATTATAAAAAACTTATATAAAGCTATGAAAATGACCGAAAATATAAATGCTTAATGAATAAGTGTACATATTATAAATGCCTCTAAACAGACAACGTAAGAAAGAAAGAAAATTAAAAAAAAATATTTATAATACAAATACTTCTGGCCAGATATTACCTACATTAAATAATAAAGATATGTCGCTACAACAAACAGAAATGAAAGAATCATCTTGCAATCAAGAAGAACATAAAACTTTCCCCACAAATACAACCATAACACAAATAGAGGGGTTACAACAAAAACCATATGTAAGCAAAAATAAACAAAAAACTTTAACACGTAAAAGAAATAGGGAAGCTAAAATGTACTATAAAGATGTAGAAAGTATTTGTATGTTTAGAGAATAATAAATATACGAATTTATAATAAATATAAAAAGCTATATCTATTATAAATGGATTATAAACTATTAACAGTTCAAGGTATAACTAAAATTTGTGATGATCGAATTATTCAAGATCATAATGGTAATATATCTCCATTACAATGGATTGATTTCCAATTAAGATGGTTATTATACGTATTAGGTCATAACAAATATGATACTAATATACATAAATGGCCTGATCTTGAAAATACTATATTAACAAGAGATCAAATATTTAGATTATTAGAAGATGAATATGGGTCAGAAAATAATAGAGTAATTATACCTCTTGAAAATACTAAACATTTAAATCACCAAGAAGCAATTAAAATGGGATTTCATAGAGAGGAAGAGGTCTCCAATTTTTTTAATATTCATTTAGGATTAAAATGTAATTTTGAACTTATCTATAATAATAATAGAACATTAATATCTGAACCAGAAGAAAAACAGTATTTTAGTAAATATAGTTTAGATGAGATGTCAGACTTAGATTTTAAAAAACTTTATTTTCCAAATACAGATACAAGTATTACTAATATTAAAAGTGTAGATGATTCTAATAAAACTGATTTTCCATATGGAGTATTAAAATGGAAATCAAATAGCTGCTATGCGGATGCAATAATATATATTTTGTTTATTAGAATGATGAAAAACAAAGAATCGTATCTTTATAAACATTTAATGAATTTTAATTATACAGGAGAAAATATAGGTCCTAATAATGAACATTGTGGAGAAACAATTCAGACCGAGAGCGGAATCGTATTTGTAAAAGATTCATCCGAGGAAAATATAGTTAAATTAAATAATATAATTATAAAATTTAGAGAGGTAGTAACTAATTTAGAGCAAAATATATCATTTTACATAACTGATTTTTTTAAAATTCTTACAACTTGTGGAAATAATGATTCAATCAAATGGTCTAAGGGAGATACTGAGGCTTCAGAAGAATTCTTTAGATATTTGATAGACATAATTAATTATAATATACCACCAAGAATACCTCTCCAAGAAGGAAATTCTAATACAAATCGTATAAATGCTTATTATTTTAAAAAAGACAATTTAAATATAGATCGGATAAGAGATATACTACAATTAGATTCAGATTTTGAATTTAATATGGATATTACAGATGCTGAAGGTAATTTCCTATATGACTATAAAGAATTATTTACTCCGAATCCTCCTTCTCCTATACAAATTATGAGAATATCACCAGACATTCTAAAACAATATTATAAAAAAATAACAGTAGATACTGTAGCACCATCGGCATATGCAATAGATCCTACTAAGTATAAAATACACCCTATTACTAATTTAATTTATACAAAGAGTAATTACAGAAAAGCACGTACAGAAATGCGTAATCTAATCATAAATATAACAGATTTGCTGTTATTAAAAGAAATTACTGATAAAAGAGAAGTATTAACACCTACGTATATTATTACAGATAAGAGTTATTCATCAAATAATACCCATTATTACAAATTAACTGATCGTGAAGATGAAAGCAAACATTACCCATTATCTGAATTACCAGAAAATATTGGATTTGAATATTCTGGCATAGTGAATGAATATACTCTTACAAGTCAGAGTGAAGATATTTTTATTATAATAGATAGACTTGTATATACTGGTTTGGGCGAAGAGAGATTAGCCATTCAAATACAACCCCTTGAAATAATTACTGTAGAAGGTACAGACTATCAATTGAATGGAATAGTTTATTGGAAAGATAATCATTATATGTCTATATTTCACTACAATAATAAATATTATCATTATGACGATATAGGAACTAAAAATATAAATGAGTTTGAGTCTTTCGATAAAATGTTACAATACAATATGCAATCTGGATCTGGTATATTATTAAAAAACAGCTCCATATATCATTACATAAAAATAAATAATGAGTAGATTTTATATTAAGATAACAAAAGAGTTACCTTAATATTAGTAATTAGTACTATTTACTAAGTATTTATATAAGATCCTTTAATTTTCTATAATTAGTTATTCTTTTCTTTTTTTTAATTTTTTATTTCGAAATCCACGGGAATTACCCTGGCTATTTACATAAAAATTTATAATTATATACAAAATAATGTATATACTTCCTGTTTTATTTTTTATTACGTCTTGTAATTTATTAAATAAAATATAGTTAATACAATAGTGTATTGAATGTATATTTTGTTTATCGGTAACTAGTAAATATACTAGACTTTGTAAAATATTTAAAAAAATCAATGTATCCCGTGTAGTGTTCTTCTCTGTTAATGGAAATTCATTTCTGTATTTTAACAAAATATCAGAATCTGCTTCAAAATGATATTGATCTATTATAGGCAATAGTACATAGTTCATATAACTCAGAGAACTGTCTAAAAAATAATAATCTTTTCTATTGCCTTCAATAATAGAGCCAAGTGTCATGAGTAAAATAGTATAATAAGTATTTATAGAGTGACTATGGTATTTATGATTACCATAATTGTCCATTATTAATTTTATATAATCCTCGGGTTCTTCTAATAAAGAATTTTTTCCCCACTGTACTATATTGTTATGTAATAAGTTTATTGATAACTTTTTTGAGTATATTTTATTACAAGCTCTGTCTGATATTAAGTTATTAACTATTAATGATCTAATTAATTGATTTATTTGGTATGATTTTAAATGTGGTTTTATTAATAAGGTATTTGATAGAGACCATAATTTATAAAGTGATTTATTTCTACCTTTTTTATAAGGACATTTTGATAATTTTGTGGATGAACTTATAATTACATCATTCCATGCTGCTCGCATTTCTCGAATAGGAATATCATTTAATACACTTGTATTATTACTTAGTATAGCCTCTAATACATAATATAAATCACTTATAGAATGTTTTAAATGTTTATTACTCTTATAGTCCCCCATTATTTTTACTATATTTGATTTGGCTGATGCTGCCTTACGATCTAATTGTATATTCATTTATAGTATATTCATATTTTATTTATTATATATTGTGTATTTATATAATATCTCGCGGCCTCTATCACTTTTTACATGAACCATATTATTTGTGTTAGGATCATTTATATAGTCATATGGACTAATATGTTTTAACCCTCCTCTTTGATTTGGAAATTTAAATTTAAATTTTGTTATCTTATCTAAAGAGGGAAAATATTTTTTTTGTTTAAGTGTTCTTAATGCAAAATCATTTAATATATCTAATTTTTCATAGTTATCTTGAACATCCTGTATATTCTTTAAAGTTCCTTTTTCATTAAATTTATCTCCTGTTAAAACCGCATCAGTAATGCGTATTATTTGACTTATAATCCAGGCCATTTGTCTAAAATCAATTATTCCTATACTAAAGTCTCCTGTAAGAGCTTTTTTCCAAAAATAATTCATTTGGCAAATAGTGTGAGTTGATCCTTTTGCCATATTACACAGTAAGCTTTCTTGATTTTTTAAATTAAAAGAGTTTATCTTTTCTGTATTTTTAGACAATTCTTTTGCCCTTTTTTTTAGAACATCTATTGCATTATAATTTTTTTTCATTTCATCAGTAATAGATGCTGTTTTTTTTATTAATTCTTTTATTTTCATAAAACCAACCATATCAAAAGCCTTATATTTATCTTTGTTGTAGTCACAAACAATGTCGGTTAATGCTTTCGATGAATCGCAATATGCAGTAGTAATAACCATATTTCTATAAATTAATCCTAAATTGGTATATATTCCTGCAGAATTTAAAAAAAACCCTTTATATTCATTATACATTTTATTAAAAGTAATCCAAGGTGGTGGCGGCCCCATTTAATATATATTTATATTTTACTTAAAGACGAAGTTATTTAAAGAATTTAATACTATTAAAAAGTATTATGTCATCTATAAATATTGTTAAAAAAAAGAGGGGAAGAAAACCAAAAAATCAAATTATTAATGATTTAAATAGTACAGAATCCTCTAATAATTCTACTAATAATAGCTTAGCTGATAAAGAGATAACTATTAATATTAATGTTCCTAAAAAAAGGGGAAGAAAACCAAAACCTAAAACAGATGAAGTGATAAAAAGTTCTCCTAAAAAAAGGGGGAGGAAACCTAAAATAAAAACTGATCCTGACGTACCAAAAATACCTAAAAAAAGGGGAAGAAAACCGAAAGACAAAACAGCTCCTATAAGCAATATTACTTTAAATAAGGCCACCGAAAATGACAATATTATAATTCATTTACCGATTAATTCTAAAAATTTAAAAAAAAATATGGACTCTGAACTACTGACATATAACCCTATATTAGAAGAACCACAGCCATATGAAGATAGCTTAAATGGATCTAAAATTGATAACTATCAATTTATCAGTCAGAAAAAAAATCCGAATACCAACGATCCTCTTACTGGTGAAGGACCTGTTCCTAATACAGAATATTGTCAATACCCTTTTGATGAAAAGCAAAAAGATATTTTTGAAATATTAGAAGATTTAGAAGACAATAAAAGTACTGAAACAATTAACAACATCAACCAGTTAGACGAGGAATATAACATAGTTCATATAGATAATTGGCATAAAAACAACTATAATAAATCGCCTAAAGAAGATACAGTGGCACATATAATTGATAATATTAAAACAAAAAGAGATCTTGACAAGTCGGCTTTTTCTTCTAAAACATCTACTTCAAATGTTGAAAAATGTTTAATACAGTTAGATGAATCTAATAAAACTTCTATGTGGCCTCAATCGACATCTATACATTGTTGGTGGTGCGCACATTCATTCGATGGACCCCCCTGTTCTCTTCCTTGCGATTACAAGGACAATATTTTTAAAGTACTTGGAATTTTTTGTTCTCCCGAATGCGCGGCATCATATAATTTTGATGATACTCAATCTGGATATGATATATGGGAAAGATATTCTCTTCTAAATTTCTTATACAAAAAAATTTATAATGATAACAATATTAAAATTAAATTAGCACCGCCAAAACAAACGCTGCATATGTTTGGAGGACATTTGTCTATAAAAGATTTTCGATTAAATAATATTAATTATAATAACACTTATAAACTTGTTATACCCCCTCTTGTATCTATAATACCCATACAAGAATTAACAAGTATAGATAAGGGGTTTTCCTCTAATAGCGAAAAACAATATTATATGTTAGATAAAGATAAAATAAATGATGATAAGACATTACGACTAAAGAGATCTAAACCATTTAATTCTAATAAGAATACTTTAGAAAAATGTATGCTTAAATCTACCACAGCCTCGCAAGAAAATGATAAAGAATCGTCTATATTTAGCGAATCACAATCTAACTATTAGTAATATACTAAACTAGAAATTTGGTTTAAATATTAAAAATTCAAGACCTTTATAAAACATATATAAAAAAAATAAATATTGTATTATTTTGACATAGTCTAATATAGATAACTTTGTAAAGAAATGATCTTCTACCAATTTAAATACTTTCATTAGTATAAATATTAATGAAAACTTTTAAACCCTTATATGAAAGTCTAATTTATAAGTTTTTTTTTATAAAAATTTATAAATTCCATATATAATAAATATGCAATTTATAAAAGTGCTTGAAGATTTCATGATTAATAAAAAAATATGCGTGCATATTAATTATGATTTGAATTTAAAAAAAGTTAAATCACGTGAAATTTGTGAAGGAATGTTAAGTAACTTAAATACAATTATTAAAGAATATTCTCTTAATAGTGATGATATGATATTTATGTTGGATTATTCACGAATTTCATTAGATATGATTCCTATTACTAAAATCAAAAAAATTGTACAATTTATGACACAAAATACACAAGATATTTTATATAAATGTATTATTTATAATAGTACTAAAACATTAAAACCTATTATTAAAATAATAAAAACATTTATGGATCCAATTACCGCAAAAAAAATTGTTATAGATGATACAGTCGACTCTATCATAAAAACAGCTCTATCTAATAAACAAGTTTTGAATAATATAAGTGAATCTATCAATGCTGAGGTACCTGTGCTAAATAATAGTTAACAGAGTTCTCTATATTACCATCACATATATATAATGCTTCTAATATTTTGTTATCATCAATGAAACCAATCTGTTTCATATGTTCATATTCCTCGCTATATTTCTCTTTTATCTCAGTGTAATTAAAGCTATTTGCATAATTGAAAGTATTTAGAGTCTGTTGATAAATATTTTGCAATTGGTCGGGTATATTTATAGTCTGGTTATTTACAACAGTCCCATTATTATCTGAATCATCATTTGATAACGGATCTTCATTATTAGAAGATATTTCATCATTATTAGTGGTCGGTATTAATGGTTCAATTAGAGTCATTTCAGATTCTTGAGACTCGACGTGAGGCGTATCATTAAAATTAACACCATCATCTTCAATGTCTTGGTCAGTATTAACATTCATCGTACTCGATGGTAAAGATAGACTACTTATAATATTGGCTATGTTAGAGGACAAATTAGATGTAGTAGATGATAGATTTCCCAATATAGCTTCTGATAACTGAGAGGTTTGATCTGATAAAGAAGATGTATCAGATGTGCCTGGAATATTAAATGTAAATACGGGTATTTGAGGTGTTGTTATACTCGACGGAATATTTGATAAAATATTATATCCAATAGGAGTATCAGTATTCTCTAAATTAGAAGATATATTTGTTACATTTGGAAACGTGTCTGGAAATGTCCTTTTTACATAATTTATAGAGGTATATACTAATAACATAATATCAGTAAATATAGTATCCAATTTTGTTTCATTAGGTATGATCTCTCCACTATTTAAATATAAAAAAAATGGTTTTTTTTCCATCTTCTTTTCATCAATCCAAGAGTTATCTATAACATGCTTATTTAGATCTTCTATATATTCTATGTTGTCAGGTATATCTTTTTTATAATTAGTTATATTATATTTATCTATTAATACAATTAGTAATTGTTTTTTATGATTAGATGACATAATTAATGTTTACAAACTATACTTTATTTTTAGATAAGTTATATTAAATAGACTTTCAATTTATCTAAATTTGCTTAAAGTTAATTATTGGAAATACTATACTAATGTTACTATTTTATATTTTACAATACGCAATTACATATTCAGAAAAAACATATATTTCAGTATTTGAAAACACAAATAATTTTTATATAGAGTCTCCAAAAAATAAATACTACTATAGAGAATCTATCTTACCTGTATTTGTTTTAGATTTTAAAAATAATGATTATATATCGTCAGAGGAACCTATTTATAACACATTTGGTCAAATATATTATAGCAATAATAATCTAAAAAACATAGTAATAAAAGATGAATGGTCTCTTATAGATTCAGTTAGTATTACAATTTATAGAGAAGATTTTATACATATTGTAAGCAGTACATTTGGAATAGATAATTATACTAAAATACAGTATCGATTATATGTCAATAACAGAATTATAGATAGTAGTTATACTAACAACTATAGGTATTTTAAAGATATATATATCACGGAAGGCTATCATAATATTAGTCTATGGGGAAAATATAAACAAAATAACAATATATGTATATGTCCTTCCATTAATAAAGGATTTACTATGGGGTATCAATTGGCAATTTGGGAAACAGATTATGAAAATATATACTATAAGTATAATCACTATCCTAAAGTTGATTTAGAAATTAAACAATATCATATAAAAAATAATGATACTGAAGATATAATATCAGATACAAACCATTATGAAACGAATTATCTTAGTTCTATATTAAATTATAATAAAATACACATATTATAATAAGAATGGCCGTTAGCGAAGATATCAATAGATCTAATAAAATTACAAATACAAACAATGATAAATCTAATACAACGCAGTCTAATAATATACCAACTGATGTAATAAAAAAATGTTATTCTACCGAAAATTATGTTCAAATAATAATATCGTTATGTGTTTTACTAATAGGACTTTATACATCTAATTGGACTGTATTTATTGTTTCTATTATAATTATCCTAATTATATATTTCAGAAATATTTACTATTATCAATGTCCTTTAAACACGATTTTATATGTCGATAGTGATACAACCCGTTTATCTAATAATAAATGCAGTTATAATAGCACCGGTTATATAACAACAATGGAATTATTATTAATAATACAATGTATTTTTTCAATTAAAGGAAGTTTTTGGCTTATTAAATTAAATATACCAAATATAATTGATCATCTTTATAGGTTATAATAAATAATATCTGTTATTGAATATTATTTATTAGAATTTAAATATATTAGTATATAAAATGTCTATATTTAAAAATGTTACTAAAGATACTATTGAAGGCTATATAATAATCGCAATACATTATATTATATTTATTAGTCTTTCGGGATTAATATTATACAGTTGGGATTTTTTTACATTATTTATGGTTCTATTTAATTTAATTATTATTTATGCGTGTAATGTACTATCTGAATCTTGCCCCCTTACATTAATGGAGAAAAAACGACTTGGCAAAGACACTGTATCCATGAGTTCCAAATATATTTTTAAATCTAAATACTCATCTGATAAAAAATCTATTCTTCAATTACAGTTAATACTAATGGGTATAAATATAACTATTAGTAAATTATTAGTAATATTACTAAATAGACCTATTATAAAAATTCTAACCTATCTAAAATAATCTTATTTAATAGTCGTTGACCTATCTGAAAAGGGGTCATTTTCGTCCGATATATATTTTATAGTTTTCTCGATTTGGGGATTATTTATATCAGAATAATCTAATTCATAATATTGACCATCATGTCCAAATGAATATATTTTAGAAGCTGTTCTATCAAAAGATGAAAATGTAGATATATTTTGTAAATTAAATTGAACAAAACTCCAACGATCGCTAAAATATTGTGGCAATGCCCATTTAACATAAGATATACCATAACTATCAAACGAAGGGTTTTCTATAATTAAATTCGAATCTATACCAGTATTATATAGATGAACGGTTCCCTTAACAGAAGATACTAATAATATAGAATTCGAATGGTTTAGACGGATATCTGTAATTTTTGTAGGATCGCATCCTCTTCTAAATTCATTTATTTTTTCTCTTGTTTCAGTTGAAAATATACGTATTACAGTGCCTTTTTCTGATGCAGTAACAATATATTTACCATCATTACTAATATAAAGATGCTCTATATTTGATTGGTGTGCCTGAATAGTTTGAGAATAGTCATCCGATAACTTAGTAATATGAATACTTCCCTTATCTTCACCTGGATAGACCAAGTACTCTGAATTTTCTAAGCCCATTGCAATAAGATTATTATTATGGGAAGCAATATCTATAGACCTCTTTAAATAAAGGCTCTCAAAATTATATATATATATTTTTTGCTTTACAAGAACAACTATATAGTCTTTTGTTACATTTATATTTTGAATTTTATTATTATATGTAATTTCTCCTAATACCGTTTTTTTACTATCATCCCATATAATTAATTTATTATTTGGATATAGCCCTTTGTCTGTTTTACCTACAAATATAATTATATTTGATTCATATAGCATTTTAACAAGAGATATACCAGAATCAATCTTTCTCGATAAGATTTTTTTAAATGGATTTAAAGAATAAATATAAAATCCAATAGATGTTCCAAAACAAGCATACTTCTCAGTTTGATTAAAACTAATATAAATTTCACCTGAATTATTTTGTAAACTCATATTTATATTCTATAATATTTTTATTTTTTTAAATAATATTAATATAGACATTAATATTATTTAAGATTTATCATTTAAAATAGGTTAGATAAAAATCTACTATATTCATATTCTAAATTACCTAAAATTAATTGTTCTGTAACATCACAGGCAAATATCTCATTTGGATGATAAAAAGATATAGATGAACTATATCCCAGACGAGATTGTAAGATTCTTAAATCAATTTTATCTGATAGAAGTTCTTTATTAAATCCAATCGATGTAAAAGTATTATTATTAGTTACTAATAAAGGTATATATTTTTTACCATCCATCTTATAAATCCAAATAGAATTGTTACTATCAGGATTATTCATATATATTTTCAATAGAGATTCTGGTATATTTTCATCTATTTTAGAATCAATAAAATTGTGATACTTCTTTTTATAGAAATTGTCGAATTTATCTTGATTATGTCTTTGTATAACATGTAGTTTTTCGTGTAATAAAGTATTAATATATTCTTTTTGAATAATACCTTTTTGATATGATGAATATAGCTCCTTTAATTTTATAATAGGTATTATTATTTTTTTGTCTAATGTAAATGGCATATTATGTTCAAGATTATTAATAGATGCCATAAAATCCCACTTATATTTGTTAAATATAGGATAGTCTTTAACAATAATATCAATTTGCTCTATGTATTTTTGGAGCATTATTTTATATGCATCTGGTAAAGCCACAATAGAATTAGAGTATTCTGTAAAAAAATTATTTTTATAATTGGGAAGTTTTATGGTATATAAATCAGAGTGTATTGATTTTATATATTCTATAAAATGCTGTGAAGTATTGGGATGTTTTGTTTGATTACTAAATATCTCTATATTTGAAAACTTCTCAAATATATTTTCGCACCAATTATTACCAAATAATAATAATAATATCAGACATAATATAAAAATAATAATAGGAATTGTAACCAAATAGTACATTTATATATAGTTCTATAATAAAATATATATTAAATACTGATGAAATATTACCCTTAATTATAAATTATAGAAATTTAAAATTATATTTTTACATTATAAATGAATAATATGCAAATATTAATACATCCTATACAAAAAGAGGCTATATTTGAAAAACTATTTAAAAATGATATTGTTATATATGGAACATTTGTAAGACAACTTTTGATTGAGGGCAAGAGTCTTAAAGAATTATCAAAAAATAGTAATCATATACATGCTTATGGTAAGGCAGTATATAGAGACATTGTTGAAAGAGATTTACACAAATATATTTCAGGACAAATTATGTATAATAAAAAAGATGTATCAGGCAATTTTACTGTTATCTATAATATAAAAATTGATAAATTATCATTTATACTTCAAATATTATATGTTAGATCTATAATCGATTATTCTCCTAAATTTTATGAAAATGAATTACACAGTATAATAGATATAGATGGGCTATGTATTGATAGAACAGGCATTCGTTGCATGGAGCTATTCAATAATGCACCATATCTATTTAGTGAGGTATTAAACAACATTAATAATAATATATTTAATTTTAAACCTACAATATTAAGATTAACTAATTTAGAAAAAAAATATATACAGTCTCTTTTAAATAAAAATTATATAAACACAGGGTCTAAAATAGAAGAGATTGTGACTGAACCAGAAGAACTATGTAGTATTTGCTATGAATCAGATGATAAACCATATATACGCTTAGATTGCAATCATATCTATCATAAAGAATGTATTACTGAAAGCATCAATTTATTTTACAGTGACCCAGAAAAAATATATTTTAAATGCCCTTATTGTTCAAATGAATATATTGAACCAGAGCTTATGATAGCTGATTAAAGTTAAGATTTAATATATCATAATTATACCATTATATATAATTAATTCATTAAATATTAATATCTTGACTTAAATATAGTATAACACCTATTATATATTATGTGTGGGATTTTTTCTTATATTAATAATGGCCTTATAGAAAAAAGCCTACTTGCCAAACTAAATAGCGCAGGGATGAAATGTAAAGAAAGAGGTCCTGATAATACAACGACTAAACAATTAGATAATATTTATTTAATGTTCCATCGTCTTAAAATTAATGATGTTAGTTCGGCAGGAGATCAGCCACTTATTCATCCAGAAGATAAAGATATCATATTAATATGTAACGGTGAAATTTATAATTGGAAACAACTCGCTATAGATCACAATTTTTCCATAAAATCCACAAGTGACTGTGAAATTATAGTACATCTATATAAAAGACACGGTATAGATTATACCATAAAAAGTTTAGACGGGGTGTTTGCATTTGTTTTAATTGATAAATCTAAAAATTTGGTATTTGCAGCAAGAGACCCTATAGGGGTTCGGTCAATGTATGTAGGGATAAATAAACAACTTTATAACGGAATATACCCTCCCAGCTATGGATTTGCAAGCGAATGTAAGAATTTAGATGAATTATTCGACCAAGAATCAATAAGACCTTTTCCTCCTGGTTCTTATACCAAAATAAAATATGATGATATTAAAAGACAGTCTTCGCCGTTAACATTGGATTATATTTCTTACTATAACTATGTATATCCTACAGTTGATAATACCAGTGAAACATCTATAATGAGAACAATTAGTGACAAGTTATGTAAAAGTATAAAAAAACGGTTATTATCAGACCGCCCTATTGGTTGTTTATTATCGGGAGGTCTTGATTCTAGTTTAATTACAGCTTTGGTAAATAAGTTTTATGCTAAAGATACATTAACTACATTTTCAATAGGGTTAGAAGGAGCAGAAGATTTGAGATATGCTAATATAGTTGCTAAATATTTAAAAACTGATCATAGAGAATATATAGTTACCCCCAAACAAATGTTAGAAGCAATACCGAAAGTAATTGAAAAGATAGAATCATATGACGTAACTACTATAAGAGCAAGTACTCCTATGTATTTATTATCTAAATATATTAAAGATACTACTGATATTACAGTCCTATTTAGTGGAGAAGGTAGCGACGAAGCTTCTGGAAGTTATATGTATTTTCATAATGCACCAAATCAAATAGAGTTTCAAAAGGAAATTATAAGATTAATGAAAGACCTCCATTATTTTGATGTACTTAGATGTGATAAATCTACGGCAGGCGCTGGATTAGAAGTAAGGGTACCATTTTTAGATAAAGAGTTTTTAGAATATTATTTGGGGATAGACCCTATATTTAAAATACCACAAAAAAAACGTATTGAAAAACATTTACTTAGAAAATCATTTGATGATGGATTATTACCGGATTCCGTATTATGGAGAATGAAAGAAGGTATGTCTGATGGAGTATCTTCGCAGAAAAAAGGATGGTTTGAAATTATACAAGAATATGTTGAAACTATTATTTCCGATAGAGAATTAGAGGAAAGCTCTAAAAAATATACTCATAACCCCCCCAAGAGTAAAGAAGCACTTTATTATAGGAAAATATACGATACTATATTGAACGGAAGATCTAAAAATATACCTTACTATTGGTTACCTAAATGGAGCGGAGAAAATATAGAACCCTCTGCAAGAGTACTTAATGTATATAAAATGGATTCTACTGATAGTTCTAATTTAAATACAGTATGTCAAAATCTATAATTTTTCGTAGGATGGGTTATATGTACTAATAGGATTGAGCTGTATAAGTTTTTCTTGAATAGGTTGATTATAATTCTCAATTGGATTATTTGACGGATTATTTTTTACAACAAATATTCTTCTAATGCATTGTACCAGGCGTTTTATATTAATAATAATATAGTTTAAGATGTACCTTAATAAATTATAAATTCTATTTATAATATCGTATATAATTTCTCTGATTTCTTTTACTGAAAACAATGTCAGTAAAACTAATGTTAAAATATATATTAAACATTCAACTTGAAATGTATTCATTTATTATAAATATAATAGCTTATCTCTAAGATAGTTATTAAAGAATTTTATTTAAAAAAAAATAAAAGTCTTATACAAAATTGTTTCCAACGAAACACACAAATAAATATATTATTTTATCTATATAAATATAGATTTATAATATCTTGCCGATTATAAATGTATTTATAATTCGACGAATAATCTTGGCGATGCGGACGGAGTTTTAATCTAATTTATTTTTATTAATTTATTTTTATTAATTTATTCTATGCAAATTAATTTTCTATATTAATTATTCATCTTATATGAATATACTATATACATAAAAGTCATAACTGACTTTAATTAAAAAACTTACATTATAACTAATGTAATATTCAAATGCCATATTTGATAGTTTTATATTTAACTAATTTTAATATAATTTTAAATATATTTAACTGAAATATATAATTTTAAGGCGCACTTAGCTTTAATATTAAGTCAAGATTGGGGGGGTATAAATGTACTTATCATAATTAAGCCAATTATACTTGTATATTACCATTAATATACATTTTTAATTTAAATTTTCTGCTGTGTCAATCTTTGGTAATAATAACCTACTTTGAATTATTACACTATACACATAGAAATTAATTTTAAGATTTAAACGTAAGTTAAGTTTTAAACTTATATTTAATAAGTTAAATAGTCTTTAAGTGTATATTACATAAATACAAAATACATTAAAAGAATTACAGAAACAAAAACTATTAACATTACTAATATATCTGTTTTATATTCAGATGGTGATAATAAAAATCTATTAAATTTTTCCCTACAACTAATTCTACATAATATAAAACAATTTTGATTAGATTGAGTAACTCTTGAATTGGCACCCTCTTGATTATTGTCATCAGCCTGAAGATTATCATCGGAATTATAATTAGATCTTTCATCTAATTCTGATGAATTTTCTACAGAAGAGGCATTTACTATATAATTTAATTCTTTTAGAATGGGCTCTTTACATACAAGGCACCTATTCAGATTAGATCTAGATAGCCACTCTATATAACAGTGTATATGATATTTAAATTGACATTTGTTTTCACACAAATAATTATCAGATAACCCCCCCTTTTCTAAACAAATAATACACTCGTCGTTTGCTATACTATCAATAGAACTTTCCAATATTCCATTATCCACATTATCCGATTTTTCAATATTCTCTTTAGATAACTTACACTCATCACAATCATTATCTAAATACAATTCTTGTATAGCAGAGTTATTAGGTTCATTAGAAACAGAGATCTGCACTTCCTCTCTTTCTATAGTTGAATCCGATTCAGTATTTGATAGAGAAGATATATTTCTAGTTATATATCTTGATGTATTAGGGTATTCTATATCAGAGTGAGATTCACTCATTTATATGTTATTTTAATATAATCTATAAGTGTTTTATAAATTAAACGGGTTACTGTACTTATATATAAATATATAACATTATATGTCTTGCTGTTTAATTTTACGATATAATACAACATTTATTTAATTTAGGTAGAGGTTTTGAATTTGAAACAGGGTGTACAATAAATATTGCTATAACCCCTCTTATTTTATGTTCTTTGCGTTCTGTTTTAAAGTTACCAGGACAATGAGGAATATTGTCTTTAAATGTAATCAGATCCCCTGAGTTTGGAATAAAAGTATCAATCGGCTCTTTTTCATCGATGATGCCGTGCTCTTTGTTTGACCATTTATAAAAATGTAATCCGACATCCTCAATATCTTCATCGATTTGATAATAATACAATATACTATTACAAGGACCGCCCGCCGGACCGTCTCTGTCGGTATGCGTTGCGAAATGATTTTTAACTTTACCATCTTTACAAAGAATATTATGGTGGCGTTCAACTATAACATATGGATTAGAATGTAACAAAGACTCTTCTCCAGACTGAACACAAGAATCTTTACATAATTTCATTATTATAGTAGAAAGATCTAAATATCTTATTTTATCCCATTCCTTATGTGTTTTTTTATTTGGCAAAGAATACTCATTTAAAATAGAATTAGAAAATTCTTTATAATTACCTACATATACATATTGTTTTTCTGTCATAATATGAATAATTGTTATATACAGTATATTAATATTATCAAATTTATCAATTTATTTATATATCCAACTATACCAACCAATATTATTAAATTTGATAATTTAATATGTTGCTCTTTATAATTTATAACTATAGACAAATGACTAACCCATTATACAAAGACGAACCATACATTGCAAATGATAGAACTGAATTATTAGATAACCTTAAAACATACGGTGTATCAATTGTACCTAATGTACTTAACGCTGAAGAATGTACATCTTTAGAATCAGGAATGTGGAAAGATATAGAATTTATTACACAGAATTTTGAAACCCCAATTAAAAAAAATGATAATTCTACTTGGAATGAATGGCATAAGTTGTATCCAAAGCATTCTATGCTTATGCAACACTATCAGATAGGCCATACGCAAACTGTATGGGATATTAGACAAAATCCAAAGGTTGTTAAACCATTTACAGATATTTGGAATGTAGATTCTCCATCTGATCTATTATGCTCATTTGATGGAATATCTTTTCATATGCCCCCCGAACAGACGAAGCGTGGTTGGTTCAGAAATAATTGGCTCCATACTGATCAATCTTATACGCGAAACCAGTTCGAATGTATTCAAGGATGGGTAACTGCTAATGAAGTTAGAGAAGGAGACGGTACTTTAACTTTCTTGAAAGGTAGCCACAAATATCATAAGGCAGTTGCAACAAAATTCAATCTAACAGATAAAGCAGACTGGATTAAGCTTACCCCAGATATTTACAATTTCTATGTAAAGAACTGTAATTGTACCCAGGAATGTATTAAATGCCCCGCTGGAAGTATGGTATTATGGGATAGTAGAACTATTCATTGCGGAAGAGAACCTACACGAGGAAGAGATAAAGAAAATATTAGATGTATAGTATATGTATGTATGACTCCCCGGTGTTTAGCAACACCGGCCAGTTTAAAAAAAAAGAGAAAGGCATTTGAAGAATTACGTATGACTACTCATTGGCCACATAAACCTAAACTATTTGGTAAACAACCACGAACATATGGCGGACCTATTCCTAATGTTACAGAAATCGCCACTCCGGTATTAACAGACTTGGGTCGCAGATTAGCTGGATATGAGTAACATATTAATTAAACGGGTCACCCGGCTATGTTGTTTTTTTTAACTAACTCTATATAAATTATATAGATTTGTTTAATCTATTTATTAAAGCGATACCATCTACCTATCTATATTATTACACTATTACCATAAATCGTGCCAAGATCCGCCTCCATAAATCTGTGCTTTGTCAGTTGTAGTATTATAAATTAACATTCCATTTTCACCTGTCATCGCGTCTCTTTCAGAAGTAGTTACCTTAGGTAATAATACTTTTGAACTGTTACTTAAATCGGTTACATTACTTACAGTAAGCGACCCTGATAAAGCTGTATTATTTGCATTAATAGTAGCAGTATTTGCAAAATTTGAAGAACTATCTCCCTCAAAGCTAATAACAGGTCCCGAATAATTAGTAGTTCTACTTGGTAATATTGTAGTTCCCACGTCCATAGAAATATCTAATTGTTTAATTATTGAAGTTTTATCAATCGAAGGCATTCCTATAGCTCTTATAAAGTGTTTATCTGTAACATAAAGTGTTCCGTATTCATTAAAATTAATACTTGTTGGTCCGACAAATAAAGCATTTGCTACTGGTCCATCTTGCCAAGAAGCTGCTTTAGCAGTTGCCCATCCATCGGGACAATGACCACCAGCGTGGGAAAAATTATCAACCTCAGTTCTACTGGATATAGTAGTAATAGTACCTGTATTAGGATTAATTTTTCTTATAAGCGCATTCTCGGGAGAACACGTATATATATATCCATCTGAGGGGCTTACTGCAAGACTTGTTACATGATTAACACCTGCTTGTGAGCTATCGTACCAAGCTACGTTTGTGTCCCAATCGCCATCGTTGTTTGTGTGTTGGATATTTCCTGTTGTAGAAGGACATAATGCTTCTACGTCACCATTTACTGTCCCCTCTGAAGTTGTTTTTATTTTCATAATTCTTTTATTTCCTCCAAGATAAATAGTGTCTGTAGTTTTATCTATAGCCAATCCAATAGGCATATGTTCTGATGTTCTTAATCCGAAATAGTAATAATTACCTCTAATATCACCCATCGTAGATGAAACTGAATCTAATTGAGAATCTGATATGAACAATCTTAGATGTTCTGTACTTGGAGTATATCGTAATATATGTATTTTATAATTTTCTGTCATTACAATCGCAAGATCTCCGTTAGAAAATGATTTAATATTTGAAATTTTTTCAAAGTACGAATAAGAATATGAACCATCTGCTGCATAAATGCCTCCATCAGGGGTTGGTGGAGTTTGGCTTTGATTTAATCTTAGAATTCTTGTGGATAAAGGATTGCCATCTTCACCTACTTCTATTTTAAGCATAAATGGCCAAGATTGCGAAACCCCTATATAAAGAACATCATTTACACACTCTATACAAGATATATCAGAATATTTCGCATCAAAACTTTCATGATAATTATCATAATCCCAGGTACTCTGGTTCCAAGGACCTAAAGTAGGGTCGCCCATTCCTGGATAAATATTAGGGTTCTGATATTTCCACCAACCCATGGTAACCGTACCGTCTGGTGCAATCTTATGAATACCTCTATATGTCCAATGAGAATTTGTATCAGCTGACAAACTATTTCTATGAACACGACTTGAAAAATATAGATTACCTTTACTGTCAAAACATACACCATTCATATAGGGTCCTGATGAAGATGCCCCTGACCAACCTTCAGGTACTCCTGGATAAAAGTTTTGGGTTAAAGAAGCCACATTATTTTCAGTAACATTAATTAAAGGAGAAGTATCTACGTGAGCTACAGTTTCTGAAGATTTAATACTTGTTTTAAATGCTAACCGACTATTAACACCCAATTCTAAATCAGACCCCATGGAAATATTACTACTTCCAGATGAATCACTTGTTATAGTTATTGCACTAATAGGTTCTGCTCTTGTAACGTTATCTCCTATTTTACTCTTTAATCCATCTAATACAAAGTCAACTGAACTTATAGTTTTTTCTTCCATAATTTGTATTGATGCGTGCGAAACGACCTTATTAGCTGTCCAAGACGGGTGAACACAGGCAATATAGGAATTACCATATTTGTCAAATGCTAATCCAGTAGGCCAAGTTAGATTTCTTACCACAGATCCAGTACCTTGTAAGCTTATTTCTGTGCCTGTAGAGAACTGGAAACCCCTAAGTCTTCCGTTTCCTCTATCTACTATATATATATTACCATCTACACCAATTTGAATACCATCTGGAGAACTATATACTGTACTCTCTGGGAAACCAGTCGTATATCCTGCAACACCAGTTGGATCGCCTAAAAATACAGATTCTATACCATCTTGAATCTTTAATATTTGATGAGAAGCGTCGTAAGTTGTTACATATGCCACATCATTTTTATCAAATACAAACCTTCTTGGTCCATTTTCACTAGAGGCAACAGATCCACAACTTAATACATGCCAAGGAGTGTGAGAATCTTCTGTAACTTGGTAAATTGTATCGTAAGAAATTGCATATAAACTCTCGTTTGAATCTAAAGCCAATCCTTTAACGTAATCAGGGAAATTGGATTCATATACACTTGCTGTTCCAAAAGGATCTATTTTCATAATTTTCTTTGTTTCTAATATACTAACATATTTAGTGTTATCAGAAGTAACTACTATATCAAAAGGAGCACCTGTATCATCAGATGTCCATAGTACAGAAGAGACTCCAGCAGGAGTCACCTTATGAACCTGTTTATTAGTATTATCAGTAAGATATACATATCCATCACTGTCTATAGCAATGCCACCTCCAACACGAAGTTCTGTCGCATCTGCAGTGGCTGACACAAATGTAGTAGTGCTTGTTCCAGTACCTGGTTCAAAATATGGATTAGAATAAATATTTTCTTCAGAAGTTAATACTGGTATTGTAGAAAATCCCTCCATCTCTACAGATTTTGCAGATATAGTATTAGTTACAGTAAGGTTTCCGTCAAAAGTACTTTCGGTAATATCACTTCCAGTTATTGTTAATACAGGTGTCTCTGTTCCCGCTATTTGATTTCCATTAGAAGCGATTGCAGCCCCCTTATTAATATCAATACTAAATGTAGTTTCTTTTGAACGTGAAGTATTCAAACAATTAATCATATACATTGCCGCATATCGCCTATTATATATTATATTTCCATAAGCATCAGTTTGAATACCACCGTGGTCTCCTTGAATACCATAACCTACTTGGTGCTGTCTAACAGTATGAAGTGGTGTAGTTAAATCAACAAATCTAAAGTAACCGGTTTCTTGTGTTGATAATAGTACTAAACAGTCGAATGCCACTCCTCTTAGGCCTTTACCAAAACATATATCTACTAATTTTGTAACACGACAATCAGTACCATCTGCAGTATGAGCAGTATTAGTAGGAGTGGCCCCCGTTACATTACTACCAACTATAACCGTATGCGTAATTACCTCATTGTCATTAGTAATCTTTATAACTCCACTTATGGGCCCATTAGTATCTGCCCATGATGCTACATATATTTCGTTATTATCACTAACAACCATTCCTCTTATTACTCTCACATCTAAATCAGTAAAAGTAGTATATAAAGTTTTTACTCCTGTGTAAGGATCTATTTTATATATCTCAGACGGAGAACTACTACTTTCACTTGATGCAGCGGCGTATAAATATTTACCATTTGAACTTACTGCTATAGCATAAACGTTGTAAGGGAACACTTCTGCTCCTTTTCCTCCACGTGTAAAATATTTATTTATATTATCTACTTTAGTTTTTGATGTCACCTTTAGCTTGCCTATATCAAACTTGCGACCATCTGTCCAATAAATATTATTTTGAGAATCAATTGTAATATATGGACCAAACCCATATTTGTGGTTTTCGCCTTGGCCACTTGTTATCCATTCTGTTTCTAAAGTATCATTTGAATATTTGAATAGCTGCACTTGAGATGGATAAGATTGATGACCGCCTGGTTGAGATATTGCATAAAAATTACCATACGAATCAAATACAAATGAGTTGATTTCTTTAAATCTATCTTCTAAATTTGCCCAAGGATAAGAATACCCATAAGAAGGGGCGCCATATGTTGCAGTCCCATCCGCCACAAACGGCACAATCTTGTTTGTTTCATCATAGTGTTTTAAATTAGTTATACCATATTCAATATCACCAGTTGTTTGAGTATTTTTAAAATGCATTCCATTGTATAGTGTAAAGCCTTTGTGTTCAAATGTATTATTTAATATAACAATTGGCTCATCTTTAGCAGCAATACTTGTAGAGCCTATTTCTACAATAGGTGCTTTAGAGGTATAGGTCGTATTTGCAATTGTTGTTGTTCTTGTTCTTCCTATACCAAGTGCTCTTATATGACTATTTTGAATTCTTGTAGAATTCTGCATAGCTATTAACAATGTTCCTCCTGCTGTAAATGTCATTGACCCTGAACGATTTATAGGAGCAAGTAATGCATTTTTGTTATCATCAGTTCCTGATGAACCATTACCAGCTACTATAGTAACTACTCCTTCTTGTGTTACTGTAAGTATATTATAGTTTGAAGATACGTACAACAGTGACGCTGATTTATCATACTCTATACCATATATATATTCAAATTCCGCATTTATTCCAACGCCTTCTTGATTACCACTATTTGAGGATACCTTTCCTGCAAAAGGTGCTATAGAAGGCGTGCCCTGATCATCTTCAGTTATTTTATATATAATATGAGGGATATTTGCATAATTTTTAGTAGCAGCGGCAAGGTATAAGGTATTATTTTCACCCGCTGTAATCCAACTATAATAAGCAGAGCTATTAGAATATTCACTTGAATAATCTAAATATTCACTATATGCGCCCGTCTGGGAATCTAATTTATATAGCTTTTTATTATTACCCACTGCTATAATTTCATCACTTGAATTAACTGTTATATTTTTAATAGGAGAACATTCACTTGGCAAGTTCTCTGCTTTCCAACCTTCAGATCCTTCTAATGTTATTGAGGGGCTTTTAATCCACTGATATATCTTATTACTATTATATTTCAATCCATAAATATTATCAGAGCTGTCAATTGCTAAATAACATATTTGGTTTGTACCATGGCTATAATAAGATGAATGTTTATAGACATACATGTCTGTGCTATTACTATCAAACTTATTAACTATTGAATTTCTATTATAACTTGCATAATAGACGATACCCTCACTATCAGTTATAATATCTCCTAAATAAGATATATATGTGTCTGTCAAATGAGGACCAAATGATGAACTTCCAGTAACCCCAGGAGGAAATTGTAACGCAGGAAGAGTCTTCAACTCGTGATGAGAGATCGATATAAAACTATCCTTGGCCGAATCTACAATAGAAGTAGTAGTAACACTTGGTACAGGGACATCTGCATATTCTAATGAATTACCAGAAGTATTTACTTTAACAAATTTATTAGGTTCAAATACTGCGGGTGTATCTGTTAGTCCAGCGAAATTTAATGCTACATTTCCAAATTCAATTCCATCTTCTGATGAATTAACTTTTAAAAATTTATTAGAATTTCCTGCATATTCAGGGACATCTGATAAGGATTCTGCAGTTATTTCTCCAAATTCTATATTATTTCCAGCAGAATTTAGTTTAACAACCTTATTAGCATTGCCCGAATATGAGGGTACATCATTGAGACCTTCAAATGTAAGTGATACGTCCACAAATTCTAATCCATTTTCAGCTGAATTCACTCTTGTAAATTTACCACCTGATCCAGTATATGTTCCAGGAGTATCTGTTAATTGTAATAGATTTACAGCACCTCCACCACCTCCGCCACCTGGAAGATCAGTATATTCAATTCCATTACCACTACTATTGACTTTCAAAAATTTATTAGCAGTATAAGTAGATGGAGTATCAGATAAAGCCGCAAATTCAGTTAAAATAGTAGGCATAGAACCATATTCAATACCATCACCAGCACTGTTTATTTTAAGAAATTTATCTGCAGTAAAACTGGATGGGGTATCAGTAAGACTTAAGAAATCGACTACAGGAGTGGCTTCGTCTGTTAAAATTATACTGGACCCAGTTGAATTTACCTTCAAAAGCTTATTAGCTACTAAAGAAGACGGTGTATCCGATAAACCTACAAAATTAGTTACGCCCGAAGGAGCATCTGTATATTCTAACGCAGTTCCTCCGGCATTAACTTTCAAAAATTTGTTAGACGTAAATCCTGCAGGAGTATCTGAAAGACTAATAAAATTACCAGATCCAGCTGATACATCTGCAAATTCTAAAGCATTACCTGCTGCATTTACCTTTACATATTTGCCTGCCGAAAATCCACCTGGTGTATCAGATAATCCTAAGAAATTTAATGCTACATCACTAAATTCTATTGCATTTCCTCCCGAATTAACTTTCATAAATTTATTAGCAACAAAATCAGTAGGTGTATCTGATAAACCAAGGAAATTACTTACTCCCGCCGGCTCATCCACATATTCTACTCCATTACCACTCGAATTAATCTTGACAAATTTGCCAGCTACATATGTTGGTACGTCTGATAATCCACTAAATGTTCCAGCACCAGTATTTGCATCTACATATGCTTTTGTTGCAGCATCTTGAGATGCTACTGGATCACTTACGTTGGTTATTTTGTTAAGACCCATATGAATTGTTTCATTTGATCCTATAGTTAAACCATTCAGTGTCCCCAATTTTGTTATAGTTGGCTGTTCTGCAGTAGATAGAGTACCTGCTAATTTACCAGAATTATCATATATAGCAGCTTTATTAGGAACAGCATTGCCGGCCACTGCTTCGTGTAATACATTAATCTCTTGCGGCGAGGAATAAATACCGTCTGTTACAAATTCAGACTCATAATCTTCAGGGTTGTCAGTAAAAATGTCATTCATATCTGCGTGTATTCCCTTAGAATTGATATTTAAAGTTCTTCCATATGATAACCAATCTGAAATAGTTAGATCTACCAAACTTGATTTACCTGTGAAAGTTTTAGCAGCCGCTGCTGTTCCTCCAAATGAAGCTATTACACTTGGGACGTGTGTAGCTGATATTTTACGTTTTTTGTTTCTTAATTTTCCACCTTCTATTGTCATTTTATGACTGTCACCTATCCATAAGGAGTTATCTGATAAGAATAAATGTCTTACCTTGTATTCCGCAGAACCAATATCATAGCTGGCATTTTGTGTAGGTAAAATATGGCCTGACATAGATGCACCGGAGAAAGTAATAGAAGAAGAGGTTAATGAACCCGTTACTGATACATCGTCACTAAATGTTTTATCTCCAGATATAGTTTGCGTTCCCGTAGTTAGTGAAGGTGTAATAGTTACTGTAGTAGTATCATTTCCAGCATCGTCTGTAAGTACAACTGATTCTCCCGTAAAATTCAATGTAGTACGTTTATTTACATTTGTACCATCATTCTGTATAGTATGCCCAGAACTTATATCTGAATATTCAAGCGCACTGCCTGCAGCATTAACTTTAATAAATTTATCAGCAGTTAAAGATGAAGGAGTATCTGATAAATTAGCAAAAGAACCTGCTATATCTCCAAATTCAACGGCATTGCCAGCACTGTTAACCTTTAAAACCTTATTAGCAGAGAAAGATGATGGAGTATCAGTCAGTCCCAAAAAGTTAGAAGATGCAGTTGATACTGTCCCTGATGAATCTATATTAAGACCATTTCCTATCTTAATACCTCCCAATTCTGTAGAAGATGAAATAGGTAATGAATAATTGTTAGCAGACTCTTCGATATTCGATAATTTAATTTTCTCTACAGAAGTAAAGTATTTATTTATAGAAGTTTCTTGTATATCATCTATAGTAACATTTGAAGAATCTAATAATTGGTGCCAACTATTTTGATGTGAAAAATATGCCTTTCCAGTATCATTTACTTTTGCAAACATGCCATTATAAGTAGATGCACTAGGTAAATTAACTAATGAAGCATAACTTGTAGAATACAATATATTATCTGTAGTACTTATAGTACCTACAGAAGATATAGAAGTAGCACCACTAAGTCCTGATGACAATGTAACATCGCCTGTTATATTTACTGTAGATTGGAAAGAAGAACTACCCGATGCAGTTACTCCACCCGTAAATGTTCCATTAACACCTATAATATCAGATGTGGTTGTTATATTACCGCTTGCATTAATAGTAGTAGCTCCTGCAATAGATCCATTTAAAGAAGCACCTCCCCCAGTTACAGATATTGATTTAACAGATATATCTCCATCAGAATCTACCGAAAATCCAGGTACTGATAAACTGCCTGCGGTAAGAGTACCTGAGCAGGTAATATCTGACACATTAGTTATAGATTTACCGGATGTAAAAATTTCTGACCCATTTATGTTTAGAGAATTACCAGATAATACGCCCGATGCAGATATGTCAGTGCCATCAATTGTTGATGTTCCTGTAATTGATCCAATTACTGATAATGTTCCACCTATAGAAGTATTACCTGTGGTATCAGCTACTGTAAATTTATTAGAA
>MDTG01321241.1_pt1 | contig 33010 bp, 21 predicted proteins | sample 811421 | NCBI WGS metagenome assembly MDTG01 (sample SAMN05326645, study PRJNA326480) | marine metagenome | isolation source: seawater | place: Pacific Ocean: South East | collected 2011
ACACATTGGCAGATATTTGTGACAGCGACTGGAACCGCAGCTACGACCGCATGTTAGCGGCGTACCCAGCACCAGAAGTACACAGAAACAAGTTCTGGCCAACGGTTAACCGTATTGATGACGTGTATGGCGACCGTAACCTGATCTGTTCTTGCCCTAGCATTGAGAGTTATGTTGAGGAATAGGTTGGTTTTTGACGCCTTGAAATTAAGTTTGTGAACAGTTAATTAGTTTGTGAATGGAATTAGTTAGTGAACGACATTAATTAGTTTGTGAATAAAATAAGTTTGTGTACAAATGTGCAGCGTAATTAAGTCCGCGACTGAAAATAATTAAGTCTGCGACAACAATTAAGTCTGCGACTGGAAGGTCAAATTAGCCAGATAAAAACCCGCTATTTTAGCGGGTTTTTTATCTGTTAGAACTCATATCTAAAAAACATCTTGGCAGGCGTGTCTAAAAATAATCTACGATTCTTTTTTCTCACTTTTTTTGTTTGCATGATAAATTTCTACCCAGCCAGCCACTCTGTATATGGCCATAGTTGCAGCTAGTGCTGATAATATTGCGTAGGTAAATAAAAAATAGCCAAGAAAATTCGTCGTATAGTTTAACCCTAAATAAAAATCTAACATCCAAGGTGTAAGCTCTAAAAACCACTTTTGTAACTCAATAGGGCTGCTACTAAGAGGTTTTGATTTCGATATGAGAGCAAAAAGAAGGGAAAATATCTGCAATACAATGAAGTGAATAAAAGCAGCGTTAACCTTCATAAAAGGTGAGTCATCTCCTGTTTTTGTTTTACCAGATATACTGCTACGAAATTTATCATCCCCCAATGCCAACCATATAGCATACCCCCCAAGAGAAAAACCAATTACGTTAGGTAAAACTGAGATTGGTATTTCCACCCAAGAGTTGTCCAACCATACACCGTATGAAAGTAGTGTTAGAAGCAAAGAAATATGCATGTACGGTGATGCTAAGATTGATTTAACACCACCATAGCTTTTCCAATATCTTAGAAATAACTTCTTAATACCTACATATTCTTTTTTAATCATTATTATCTTTGACTCCGCGCCATACGACGAATTTTACCTATGATGCCGTCTGCCATTGTTATTAAAAAGTCTCTAGCAGATATTTCACCTGATACATATTGACCACTTTCTACGAATGGGTGTTGTTTTGTAGATCTTACTGCTCTTTTACCATTGTCGTCATATCCGGTGGAGGTTACAACGCCATTGAGTTGAGCAACGTGGCTAAGTCCTCTAGTTTCATCGTCAGCCTCAAGTGATAATCCTTTCTGAGCTTTAAGCGTGATGACTTCTTCTTCAGCATTTTGGTTGTTTAATCTCTCTAACACCTCATCTTCAAGGTCTTCTAAACCATCAGTATTGGGCCGTCTAATAACAATCTCCAAAGTATTAACTTGAGATAAAGACAGCACTGACTCTAATTGATCAGTACTTGGTACTAATGTAACTTCTACAGTGTTGAACTCTTCTATAATTTCTTCACTTCCAAAAAGCTTAGTGAAAAAAATTTCTAAATATCTGGGGCTGATTTGGCCGAATTTATCTTTACATTCAATGACTAATAAATGGTTTTTCGGATAAAAAACAAAGTAAAAATCTGTGAAGTTTGGTCTTAAAGCCTCTGGTATTACAATTTGTTTAGTCTCATCTTCTTCAGCTGCTCGTAACTCATTCAAGTTAAACCATTTGCCAGACTCAATTCGGGTAAATTTAGCGATTTCTCCCGTGATGCCGTCTATAGCCTCATCTTTCAAAGGGCTAATTTTCTTTAAAATAGCAAACGTGTCTCCACGTAGTTTAATCTGCCTCTTAAGTTTGAAGGCTGCATTCATAAGCTTAACGTAAGTGTCAGGACTATGAGGGTGAGTTCTAATATTAAAAGCCGTATAGTTGACCGTCGTTTTTCGTGCCATAGTCATTCCTTTTGCTATTTTTGATTTTTTGGTTAACTTTCTTGTATTGTAATTTGACCATTCATTAACATTGGTAGTAGCCAGTCTCGAAGCTTTATCAGCTCTCTATTCTCAAGGCTTCGCTCAAATATCATGTTGTTGTAATTAGTAACAATATCATCATACTTTCTTAATAAAGCCGATGACGGATAGGCAAGAGTGAGTGAATGCAAATCGTTTTTGGTGATCGAGCCGAAGGTTGTACCTTCAGAGTTTCGACGGTCAAATATCTGTTTAAAATACTTCATTACGTAAAACAAGAAACCGTCAGATCCAGATTTGCTATTTAGTGCGGCTAGCCCCCGACCAATACAGCAATCTGAATTAGCAATATTCATATCACCTACTGGTGCCCGCACACTCAATAGTATGTCTCTTTTTTTGGCCATGCGGTTAGCCTCAGTAGTGTATTTTCGTGTGGTAGGAAATAACCAGCCAAAATCTGTTGAGCCTTGGTAAAAAACAGTCCCTAATCCTTCCTCATTCAAGGAACTTCCGCTTGGAGACTGCCCCATCGTAATGTTCGCTATTTGAGATAGTTTTTTATTAGTCCAGCCTTCCGGTATTTCACGCTTAAGCTCTTCGTTGAAAACCATCTTGCCGCCGGAGGATTTGTAGGGCTTGCCGTTGGCGTCGGGGAAGTCGAACTGAACGAACCAGTAGTCGTAAATCAGCTTTGCCATGGCTTCTAGCTCGGCATTGATTTTGTTGTTGAGGTCTATTTTTTCTTCTATTGCCCATAATAGGTTTCTGACGGCAATCTGCGACTGCTTATCTTCAATAGCAGGAACAGCCATCTCGTGCAATTCATTACGATTGACTCCGGGAACAGCGCTCTTGTCAGAAGTTCGAATTCGGCCAATGCAGCTTAGAAGGTAGTAAATGTACTTGGGGTCGTTACCTTTGAAGTCCTTGACATACAAAGCGGTGTTATGAGGCCAGTATTTACCGTCAACGAAGTACATTTTCCCCAAAGTGCCATATCGGCCAGTGATCACGCCTTCGCCTTCAACTTTGAAATCGTTATGATATCCAGAAATACCAGAAGAGCTAATTACAGGAAACTCTCCATCAATACGATCCTTTTCAGGCAGGTCGTATCCTCTTTTTAATGTGATTAGATCGCCAAGGCGCTTGGGGTTAACGTCGCTCATATTTGAGTCCTGCCAACTGCTTTTCAATACTTATTTCTAATGCACGGGATTTCCCAAAAAGCTCAGTTAAGTTCGATTCGATGTTTCCAAGTCTCGAATTGAATTCTTCTTCTGTTATATCTACATACTCAATCTTCACTTCAAAATACTGGCCCGCGCTGAGCGAGTAATTTTTGGCAGCAATGTTGTCATAGTTAACGACTACGCTGAAATTATCCACCACTTCTTTATTGTTAAAAGTATTGATGATTTGGTCTTCTTCGGCATGCGTCAACACAGTCTTTTGATTTTTGCCGTCTTTAATAGTCTCGCCAAGGTTGGATGCGTCTATTAGTACAACGTCACCTTGGTTTGCCTTGTCGATAAACAGAATAGAGACGTTAGTGCCTGTGTTAGCAAAAATATTGGACGGCATGCTCACGACGCCAGCCAGCATTTTTTCATCTATAAGCCTCTGTCGTATCTTCTTATCAATGCCGCTCTGCGCTGTGATGAAGCCTGTAGGCACGACGATGGCGGCCTTACCGTTATCTTTGAGTGAATGCATGATGTGCTGAATGAACATCAAATAGATTGCCATCGACTCTTTCTTTTTGGCTGGGACTTTCGGAATGCCTGCAAAGAAGCGCTCTTGGTTCTCTTTGGTATCAAGATCTGCGCTGAAGTCAGAGAAATCTAACTTGAAAGGTGGATTGGAGACGATGTAATCGAACTTCTCTAGCTCACCATTGGCTTGCTTGTGATACGGGTCAAGTATTGTGTTGCCTTTGATGATGTTATGGATCGAGTGAACAAGGTCATTCAACACAAGATTCAGGCGCAATAAGCTTGATGATTTTTGAGAAATGTCCTGAGAGTAAATAGTGCATTTATCTTCACCAATTTGGTGAGCTAGGTTCATTAACAGAGTCCCTGAACCTGCCGACGGGTCGTAGCAGGTGACGTTATTCACTTCACCGTTAACCAAGCAACGCGCCATGATTTTCGACACGGCATGCGGGGTAAAGTATTCCGCGTATTTACCACCACTGTTGGTGTTGTAGTCTTTAATCAAGTACTCAAAGATAGTGGCGTAGAAATCGAATTTCTCGTCAAAGATATTCTCAAAGCTAAAATCAACAAGCTTGTTCACTATAGCTTTGCAGAACTGGTCGCGGTTGTCGGTAACGTATTTGCTTAAGTTTTCGAAAAGAACAATCTTCTCGCCGCCTTCAGTTAATACCGAGAATATATCGCTGTTGTCTTTTGCAATATATGTCAGCGTGGTATCGAAAATCTCAGCAAAGTTAGGCTTATCCTGCTTATTGAAGAGGGATGATATAAAGTGATCTGGCCGTATCTTTGCGACGCTTGGCTTTAATCGCATATTGAGCTTTGCGACTTCTTTCTCTGAGAAAGTCGCAAAAACTTCTTCCCAGTTGTCAGCCTCAGTAAGGCGCTTATCCATCTTCTTAAGCTCAAAAACGTATTTGTCGTTCAGGAACTTGTATAGGAAAACCTGCGTGATGACCTTAAACTCGTTTCCGTCATTACCCAGACCAAAATTAGCACATACTTTTTTGATGTTATCTATGAGCGCTTTAGTTTGCTGCTCAAACTGCTGTGTCTTTGTCATAGTATTTCTTAATATTTTATTGGTTTAGCGCTTATTGATATCCCGATAAACCGTGATATTCGTTCATATATTCTCTGACGACGAGCTGGTTAATCATATCCACTGAATCAATTTCAAGGTCAATGCCTTGCTTGTCTTCAAACTCGTCAAAGATAATGGGTGGGATCATCTGTTTGATGAAATTTTCATTATCTAACATTCTTGCGTTTTGCTGTATTTGCATGTCCACCGCTGTTTTGAGGCCTTTTAGCGCCTCGAATAACTTGCTTTCACTGTCGGTAAGAGAATCTTTCTCCATCAGTCGTTTATGCAAGCGTGCATACTTTTCATCGTTATCATATTTGGCTTTTAACAACTGATTTCTGCGTTCCAGCTCTTTGGCTCTATTGTAAATGGCATTAAGCGCTGCGATGTTGCTTTCCATTTGCTCTTTGGACACTTCATTGAGGTTCTTCTTCTTAAACAAGCGTTCAAGCTCTTTTTTAAGTGAGACAAACTCAGGATCACTCGGATCGAAGTTTCCACCGAGTTGCTCTCGTGTTTTTTGAAGCGTATTTTTTAACGCATCAGCAAGGACAAGCTCTTCTTCTTTCACCTTGGTGAACGCGAACACAACATCCTCAAGTGCGACATTCAGCAAGTTGGTTGTATCTACGCTGTGCTCTAATGCTTCTTTTGTATTGATTAACGCCAGCCGATTATTGGCTTCTCTTGAGAGCACCGTCAGCTTCTGAAAATCCAGTTTTTTGAGCATTTCATAGTCGCCAGATAAGCGGATAAGATTATACAGGCTTTTGGCATTGTTTAACGCCTGTGTGACTTTGAGTATTTCGCCGCGAGAGTCTATCTGACTGATTTGCTCTGAAAAGTTTTCTGCATTTTGCGTGTCGAAATGAAACAGTACATCCTTGATGTTGGCGATTTCTTGTTCAATTTCTTCCTTGGTTTTAAACAGATTGCTGTAATGTTCAATCTCATCACCAAGTTCAGATTGCAGCTCTTTGAAGTAATCTTTGTTGGTTTTCTCAAATTCACTCTCGATATCAGCAAAATCGACCACATAGCCATAGCTAAAATTCTTATACGTTCGGTTTACACGGGTGAGGGTTTGTAGCAGGTTATGCGAGCGAATGACTCGACCCAAATACAGTTTTTTAAGGCGTGGTGAGTCGAACCCAGTCAGCAGCATGTTATAAACGAAAAGGAAGTCGATTTTACCTTCTTTAAACTCTTCAACGAGATCTTTTCGTTCTTGTTTCGTGCCAACATCGTGCAGTATGAGCGCAGCATTGGTGACACCACTGCTGAGTTTCTTAAAGGCGTGATAGCTTTTCGGTTGCTCGCCAATTCCGCCTGTTTGATCTGCTAAAGGCAGGGCTTTGGCATACTTGTGCTGAAAAATCTCATACATCATCTTAGCTTGCTCAGATGAGTCGCACACTACCATGCCACCGATTGAGTTGTCGTTCATTGAAATACGCGCTTGCTCGAAGTCCTTGACGATGTAATCGAGCATCGGCTCAACAAACTTCTCATGGGCATACACCACTTTTTTATCAGCGTTGCCTTTGAGGATCTCGATTTCTTCTAACGTTTTCTGCAAATTCAGTTTATAGCTAGTTTCAATATCCTCTCGAATAAGACGCAGGGTATAGCCGTCTTTAATTGACGCGTTGTAGTAGTATTTATGGATGTAGCCACCAAACAGGGACTTGGAGTCATACTCATCACCTAACAGTGGTGTTCCGGTAAGACCAATCTTGATTGCATTGGTATCTGCTTGTTCCAGATTCGCTAGGAAACTGCCTCGCGGATTATAACTGCGATGCACTTCGTCTAAGAAGAAAACCCGCTGTATGTTGACGTTGTAGTCCACGTTCTGAATGACCGCAGGGTCGTCTTGAAACTTTTGTATATTGACGACGGTTATCTCTCGCTGGCCTGAGGCGTTATGCACAGCGGCGGTTTGCTTAATATCGTTGGCAAAGGCTTCACGTGAATCGATGTTGTGAACCTTAAGGCCTCTGGCTTTAAATTCTCTACCGGCCTGAATCAGTAAGTCGATCCTATCGACGATGAAATAAAATTTAGCGATGACACCGTTATTTTGAAAATAGTCAGCGAGGTATTTCACGTTGTAGTAGGTGAGGGCTGTTTTACCACTGCCTTGCGTATGCCAGATGATCCCTTTATTCACGCCCTCATTTAATTTGCTCTCTATCGCCTTTGTCGCGAATATCTGTGGATATCGCATCACATGCTTTTGTAAGCCTTTTCGTTCTTTCACATAGGCGAGTGCGTATTGCAGGACAAATGACAGTCTTGAGCGTTGCAAGAGGGACGTACAAATACGATTGGTCGGAGTCAGCGGTGACTTATTCTTTGCAAACTCGGGAGACTGTTTAATGCTGAGCAAATTGTTGTCTTTTAGCACTGTCAGTTCGTCAGCTTCACTTACGCCGGATAACAGCATGCCTAGGTCAAACACTTCTTCCTCTCTGAAGTAGTTGAAACCGGGCTTTTGATAAGATGCCGTGGCATAAAAAGCGCCCTCAATTGGACGAGGAGAACTATCGTCGTATTCCATATTATTCGAGAAAATCATCAACTGGGTGATGTTGACGAAGTTTCTGAACTTTGCGTTTTCAAAGCGTGTTTGAATACGTTTGTGCTCGGCAAGCACGCCATCTTTATTGTTAGGGCGTTTTACCTCGATAAACACCAGTGGCATGCCGTTGATAAGTAAAATGATGTCAGGACGAAATTCTTCGTCGTCCTTTTTGTAAGTCAGTTCCGTGACAACGTGGAAGCTATTATTATCGAAGTTCTCAAAGTCGATAAGCCTAACACCAGAAGTGGCGGTTAGCTTTTCATAGAACGCTTTACCTAAGTCCTCATTTTCTAAGCTCAGCGTAACCTCATCGAGGCACAATTTTGCCTCTGCATCTGTTAGGGCGGGGTTTATGCGCCTGATACTCTCGTCGAATATAGCGGTAAAGATATTTGTAGTGTCGTCCCAAGTAACAGTTGGGTCTTTCAGCGAGATGTACTTATAGCCAAGCTGCATGAGATGCAAGATAGTGGGGATCTTGACGCGAGAATCTTCATTGAACTTCATATTCCAAAATATCCTTATTTACTCGAACATTACAACGAACACATCAAGCATACTGTAATTATTAGAATTTTTCGCTGTTTAAAATTATGAAAAATTGAATGCAAAACTGACGCGCGAAAAAAATATGCTTAAATAGGATGTCACTTGATAACTAGCATGTTAAGGAAAACGTTTTTTGAAAACAAAGTTTAATGATATTTCAGAGCTTTTTGATTATTTATTTGCTGGAGACTTACTTTTCGAAAATGAAGAATACACACGGACGTTTGTGAACTCCTCTAATGACGGTCACCTTGGCTGAGAGAGCTTTTACACCGACCTAAAAGGTTTTGGTGGAGCTGATAATTTAGATGAATGGTTCTATGAGGTCTGGGCGGATAGTTATAATAGGTATTCGGTTCTAACATCAGAGTTTGACGCTCCAAGCGTAGCCTGTGAAGTAATACAATCAAGTAATTTACATGGACTCTACACTTCTGAAGATGCACAACAATACTTACGGTTAACTCTTGCTTATTAGTTACAGAAAACCAGACAAGCATTAAAGAGTAATCTTTAATCATGTTCTGTTAATATCAGATTTGCCCCATTGATGGTGACAGATGCCTTTAGTGACAAATATTTTTGTAAAGGTAAAAGCTTCTGATGGCTAAAATGGGCTTGCATTTAAATTCAAGGAATAGATATGCCACAGTTTGATTCGATACCCGCAATGATCTCTGAATGCTTTGATAGAGACATCAGTCGAGAGAGAAATTGGTATCAACGATACAAACAAACTCACGAAAAAATCATAGCAGATCCCACCTCTGACGACGCTTTAGAGCTACTGTGGTATGTCAGAGATAATGCGGTATCGAGTCTTATGCAAGGTAATACTTCAAAAGAGGAATTTGAACGTGCTAAACCTAGGTTACGTTTATTAACAAAAAAGCTCATTGAGTCACCTTCGTCAGAAACGTACGAAGCTGCTATTCAAGAGATGAGAGACTTAAAAAGTGAGGGCACGCTTAGACAGTTCTACGGTGCACTTCTTAATAGAGCATTTGCGGCTATAGTTCCCGATAAAGTCACTTCCTCAGTAAAAGAGCCTGCATTCAATCTGGCTGCGAACTTTATCAATGGCCATTTCAATTTAGGGCTTAATCTTAATGGCAATTGGTATGAGAATAATTTTGCACTGAAAAACGCATTGAGAGAAAAGGTTCCTGACGAATTTGATGACTTCAAAATCAATATTGCCGTGTGGAATGTTTTTGAATTATTGGAAGAAGAAAATAAGATTGATGACAGTCTTATTGAGTCTGAAATAAACCAGCAAAGAGTTAAACCATTAAGCCTCACAGTGGAGCAGTACAAAGAAGTGCTAAAAGCTGATGGAGTGGTCAACAAAAATAGCCGTAAATTATTGTCTGCGATGGGTAACTCTTCTGCATCAAAAATAACGGCGTCTCAGTTGGCAAAAGATTTAGGTCTAGCGCACGTTGGGCCAGTGAATGCAAGGATTGGCCAACTGAGTAAACGCATCGCTAATTACTTTGGTATCGATAAGCAGGATATTAAAAACCGCTTTACGGGTTGGTGGCAATTGATAGCTGATGGCGAGCATTTGCCAGAGGGATTTATATGGCGACTAAAAGACAACTTGAAAACAGCATTGGCAGAGCTAGGAATAATTGATGATATAAATATGCAGGGTATAAAAGAAAAAAGTCAGGATTATTCAGCCCAAACTGCCCTAAACCAAATATTCTATGGCCCGCCGGGCACAGGTAAAACGTACCGTACTATCGAGGCCGCTGTTTTAGCCGCTGAGCCTTCATTTACCTATACCTCGCGAGAAGATCTCAAAGCAAAGTATGATGAGCTTGTTACCCTAAAACGTATTCAATTTGTCACTTTCCATCAAAGCTACGGGTATGAAGAATTTGTAGAAGGGCTGCGTGCGGTTACAGAGGACGGACAAGTGTGTTACGAAGTCCAAGCTGGGATCTTTAAGCGCATATGTACATCTGCCTCAAAAAATATTGTGAAATCTCAACGCTCTGCATACGAAGGCTTTGAAACCTGCTGGGATGCATTTTTAGAAGAGTTTGATGATGAACACGGTATCAAAGTCTCAACCAAAAAGGCATGGTTTCGCGTGACAGAAGTCACTGAAAACACTATTCACTTTGAGAAGGCGAATGGCACCAGTAAACACTCGCTCGCCATTAAGACTCTAAAGGCCATCTTTAACGGCAGCAAGGTGGTCAAGGGTGGTCTTAACGTTTACTACCAACCACTTGTTGAACATTTAAAAAGTTATGCTAATAGAAATAGTGGTCCAATAGAGCCTCCGAAAAACTTCGTGCTCATTATCGACGAAATTAACCGAGGGAACATATCAAAGATATTTGGTGAGCTAATTACGTTGATTGAAGATTCGAAGCGCTCATTTAATGGGGGGACAGAATCTATTGAAGTCATATTACCCTATTCCGAGGCTTCTTTATCAGTGCCTGCAAACTTGTATCTAATCGGAACGATGAACACAGCAGACAGATCCCTCGCGATGATGGATACCGCACTCAGGCGTCGTTTTGATTTCGTTGAAATGATGCCTAATTACTCACTTTTGTCGGGGCAAGTGGTAAAAGGCATTCAATTAGATGCATTACTGCACAAGATGAACGCAAGAATTGAGGCCATGTATGATCGTGAGCACACCTTGGGGCATGCCTTTTTTGTTCCTGTCGTAAAGGCTATTCAAAAGGGTGATGAAGCTAACGCTTTTAACTCACTGAAGCTGGTGTTCCTCAATAAAATCATTCCGCTTCTCGAAGAATATTTCTTCGATGATTGGAACAAAATCCGTCTTGTATTGGGCGATAACCAGAAGCCTGACGAACTACAGTTTGTGAAAATATTATCAACGAGTTTTGATGAATTGTTTGGTTCGAATCATGAGTTGGATAGCTTTGTGAATCAAAATGAGACGTTTGATCTTGCCCTCCCGTCAGCTGATGTTTGGGATAATCCGCTCGCATATCAAAATATCTATAACCCAAAAGCTGAGTGACATTGAATGCAGGTAGGATATGAACAGGTTTTTGAGTTTGGCTACGTTTGCTCGGTTTGCAATGACAGAGCCATACCCAAAGTCAGTGTCATTCCAGAAAGAGCGTATCAATACCTGCGCCATTTGAGCCTATGTGATGATGACGAATCTAAGCTATTGCGTCTGAAAAGTGTTGGTGGTGTAGAAACTATACAGTTTCTCAACTATGTCGGCGTTATAGTAACACCAGATGGTTTTCAGATAGAGATCTTGCCTAAAATAGTCAAACATGCGGAGCATAACGATGCGGTTTCAGATTCAAGACGATCGCTACTGAATATGCTTAGAACGCTCGGCATGTATCGTCATATTCAAACAGCCGCTGCACACCTTGAGAAGTACAAGATGCCGCTGCTTGAGATCTTCATCGGGCAGTTTCTGTCGAGTGTAAATCAGTTGGTTAAACGTGGCATAAAACGGGACTATCAGCCTCAATCGGATAATCTCTTCTATTTGAAAGGCAAATTGAATATCAATGCGCAGCTTAAACACAATCTCGTCCAACAGCATCGTTTTTGCGTTGATTATGATGAATACGTGCCTGATATCACTGTCAACAGGCTAATCAAAGCTGCGCTGCAAAAAGTCTTGTTGATGACGCGCTCTGCTCAAAATCAACGATTGGCGCGTGAGCTTGAGTTTGTTTTCGCTGATGTTAGTCCCATAACGGTGCAGGCCATATCAAAGGAAACGCTAAACTTATCTCGGGGCATGGAACATTATCAAGTGCCCGTTGCATGGTCACAGCTCATTTTAGAAGGGATCTCTCCGCTTTCTATGCGCGGCGATGCTCATGCCTTTTCGCTGCTGTTCCCATTAGAGTCGGTCTTTGAAAGCTACGTGGAGTCGGTCCTTCGACAAACACTACATCCACCATTCACCGTAAAAGGACAACTGCAAACATCACATCTTGCGACGTATGATGCGAAACGCATGTTTAGGCTTAAGCCCGATATTGCAGTCTACAACGGCGGCGAGCTTAAGCTTGTGCTGGATACTAAGTGGAAATTGATTGATGCCAGTAAAGCGAATGGAGCCGATAAATTTTTACTCTCTCAGCAGGACTTCTATCAAATGCATGCCTATGGGCATAAATATCTTCAAGGTGAAGGTGATTTAGTACTGATTTACCCCTCGAATGATAAGTTTACTGCGCCACTGACTAGTGCGTTTGAGTTCTCGTCTTCACTCAGGTTATGGGTTGTCCCTTTTGATATCCATCATCAAACTTACGATGGAGACCGACTTAAACTACCTTCTCAACTAAATGGTCAGTTAACTCATGCCCCCGATATATCAATGGTGTTTTAAATCGATATGGCACAGATACTTAAGTTCACATATCCCACAGGTAAAATATTCATCGGCATTTGCTCTGATGAAGGTGGGGACGATTTTAGCGCATTTGATTGGCCAAAATATCGAGCTGAAATTGCCACGCTTCCAGTACATGAGCGAGTCGATTACACGATACGGCGACAAGTACTCAGGGAAAACCATGAGGTTTCCTCAGATGAGCTTTTCCAACGCTGGCAGGACATTGTCAGTGACTACAACGCCTCCGACCCGGAGGTAGGCTACAACATGCCCTCCGATAAGTTGAAAGCCGTTTGTAAGGCTGATGGGTGGAAGTTTGGTGTGGATGGGTGTCGCGCAGGTTGGTTTTATATCGGATCTCAAGGCTCTGACATCAAATACGGTATTGTAAAGACGATTACTGAGCTGTTTGACAGGTTTACAAATATTGCTGAAGTAGTCATCGATATTCCAATCGGCCTGTATGACGAAGGTGCACAAGCGCGTAGTTGTGATTCGCTAGCCCGCAAAGCACTCAAGCCGAGAGGCTCTACAGTGTTTCCTGCGCCAGTAAGGCCTTGTCTTTATGCAGACACGTATGAAGAGGCATGTCGGATCAGTGAGCGATTAACAGGTAAAAAGCTCTCGCAGCAAGCCTATAACATTTTTGCCAAAATTCGTGAGGTTGACGAGTTGTTGCAGCGTGATGCGTCTTTGCGTTCGGTGATCAGCGAGGCCCATCCAGAGCTCGGGTTTTGTATGTTAAACGGTGGTAACCCCTTGCTGACCAAAAAGAAAAATTCGGATGGGATCGCAGAGCGATTGGCATTGCTTAAGAGGTATTTGGAGTGGGCCCCCCAGTTGTATGAGGAAGCGACTAGTCAGTATGCTCGACAAGTGCTGGCAAAGGATGACATCGTAGATGCGATGATGTGTCTGTGCATCGCTCAAGCGCCTGAGCGTGAGAAAGAAACAGTCCCCGCCCCAGTGATACATGATGGTCAAGGTATTGAGATGGCGATGCATATTTTTTCGCCTAGTCAGCAAACTGGAGACTGAGAGAGGAGTAGTATGTTTGACATTATTGGTGATGTCCACGGGCACGCAGACAATTTGCCCCAGCTGTGAAGAAAGCTAGGCCTGATTCGAAATAAGGCGGAGTGTGGTCGCACCTTTGCAAATTGACAATATAATAAATACAGGGAAAGTAAATAATGAATGTGACATATAAAGTAAGGATCGTTGTACCGGAGATTTGGTCTCAAGAGATTAAAGTTGAAGGCAACAAGGTAGAGAGGTTGCTGTTCACCGAAAAAGAAAGTGAAGTAACAATTATCCCAACAGAAACAAAGGGTGTATTGAAGGCAACAGTAGTTGATGATGCTAATCACGGCGATTATTTAATCATCAAAAATAATAAATGCGATACTAGCCAATATCCCGACTTACCTATCTTAAAAGTAAGAAAAACATCAGATTTTGATTCTATTTCAAAGGACACGAAACTGTCGTGGTTAAAGTCTCCGTCGGAATTTACTCCTAAACTCTCTCCATCTGAAGTAGCAAAATCATGGGTTAATAAATTCAGTTTCAGAGAAGAAAACGAAAAACTACTAATTCGTGGTCTTAGAACACCTCAGGTAGGAGCTTTACACGCGATATCGGCCGAGTTTTCAAAAAGTAATGTTGAACCTTGTACCGTTGTTCTGCCAACAGGCACCGGGAAGACGGAAACCATGCTTTCTACAACTATTTATCATAGATGCAGTAAAGTTTTGGTACTGGTTCCTTCTAATTCACTAAGGGACCAAATAGGCGAAAAGTTTAAGACACTTGGCTGCTTGAAAGAGCTGGGCGTTATAGAGCAAGATACGCTATACCCTGCGGTCACCAAGATTAAGCAGGGCATTAAATCTGTAGATGACGCAAATCAAATTTTAGATAGCTCAAATGTCATCATAGCCACGCCACAAATTCTCAATTCAAAATTTTCTAAACCTGATGTGCTGACCACCCTTTGTGAGGGTTGCGATTACCTGTTCGTTGATGAAGCTCATCACATATCGGCTAAGAAATGGAATGAAATCAAGGAACAGTTTAAAGGAAAGCGCGTTTTGCAATTCACAGCAACGCCTTTTAGAAATGATACAGAGAGCCTTGGTGCCAAGATTATATACAACTACACCATGGGTGAAGCACAGCAAGCTGGATACTTTACAAGCGTCCAGCTAGAGCCTGTTGAAGAGTATTTCCAAGAGCAAATGGACGAGGCAATAGCCGAAAAAGCTCTTGTTTTATTGAATGAGGACCTCAAAGATGGCTATGACCACCTGATGATGGCTAGAGTTCGTAGTAAAGCGCGAGCGGAGCTTGTGTATAAGCTATATCAGCGTCTTGCGCCCGAGTTAAATCCAATATTGGTTCATTCTGATTTATCTAAAACTGAGCAGAATAGACGCTTAAATCTTCTTAAAGCTATGACCTCTAAACTAGTTGTCTGCGTCGACATGCTTGGTGAAGGTTATGATCTTGCCAATTTAAAAGTGGCTGCAATTCATGATCACCATAAGAGTTTAGCGATTACATTGCAGTTTATTGGTCGTTTCACACGCGTATCGAGAGAGCAGAATCTTGATGTAGCAAAAGTCGTGGTCAATATCGCAGACCCCGGTGTAGAAGGCGCTTTGCAAAAACTGTATGCCTTAGGCGCTGATTGGGACGTTGTATTAAGACGTCTGTCAGAAAACCAAATCGAACGTGAAGTGCGTTTACAGGAAGTAGTTGATTCACTTAAAAGTGAAGGCGATCTTCATGACCAGCTCTCTCTGTGGAATCTTAGACCATCTCACTCAGCGATGCTTTTTAAAACCGATTGTGACAACTGGCAACCAGATAGGTTTACAGAATTAGATCTCTCCTTCGATGGATATTGGCACTCAATATCAACGGAAGAGAACATTCTGGTGCTATTAGCAGTTAAAAGCACGGCGGTAAAATGGGGGCATTTCAAAGAAATTAACGATACTAACTACAAGATACTGATTGCTCATTGGGATGACTCACGAAGCGCACTTTTTGTTTATTCCAATGACTACAAGCGCTTTCAAGTAGAAAGGTTGGTCGAAAAAATATGTGGTGAAACTGCTTCGGTAATGTCTGGAAAACAAATCTTCAATGTATTGAACAACATTGAATACCCCCTCGTGACAAACTTAGGCTCCGCTCAAAACGGTGCCATCAGCTTTACCCAGTTTTTTGGGCCTAACGTTACTGATGGATTAAGTGCTGTCGAAAGATCTGCATCAACACTGAGTAATATTGCCGCACTGGGTTATGAAAATGGCGAAAAGGTTTTGTGGGGATGCTCGGAAAGAAAAGGCAAAGTATGGTCGCCACAGGCTGGCACTATAGCGGATTGGCTCAATTGGGTTAAGGATGCATGGGATAAAGTAGCCAATGGCGAGGCTGATGAGGCCAACATCACTCGCGATTTTTTACGCCCAACGAGAATTGATAAGCCTCACAATTTCAAACCTGTATCCATTCAGTGGGGAGAGCAGCTCCAGCAAAGATTCGAGGATGGCGTAAAGATTCATTTTGGCAATGAACCTACATACTTGTACGAAGTGGATCTAAAGGTCAATTGGGATGAATCGAACAAGCGGCCCCTTTTGATTTTTCAGTCTGAAAAGAACAAAACTGTTTACGAACTAGTCATTGATGAAGAACTACCAAAGGGCTTCGAGTATGAGCTTAAGGAAGGCGAAGAAATTAAGGTCCAAATAGGCAACTCGGAAGAAGTGCCTTTAATCGAAGAAATGGTTAAAGACCCAATATTTATATACTACGCGGATGGGTCATTTTCCTACAACTGTTACTGGGTCGAAGTGAAAAACAATATCGGTATGTTTGACGCTGAACACTTAACACCTATCGAGTGGACGGTTGATATTACGAATGAGTCGATGGGACCCAGTCAGAAAACAGATTCTGTTCAGTATCAGACTTGGAAACTAATTGAAGATGATTTCGATATCATCATTAATGATGACGACAGTGGGGAAGCTGCCGACCTTGTCGCTCTTAAATCTTTACCAGATAAGATAATTCTGAGCCTATACCACTGCAAATACTCTCATGGGGCCACCCCCGGCAGAAGGCTGAATGATTTGTATGAAGTGTGTGGACAAGCTCAACGTTCGGTACGGTGGAAACATGTTGGCTTAGCATATGTCTATAGGCATGTTAAAAAGCGAGAGTCAGCTTGGCGAGGTAAAGGGCAAAGTCGATTTCTAAAAGGTAACATTGCTACATTTGAAAATCTGAAAAATAGAGCGCGAACAACACCCATTGAGTTTCAGGTAACGATAGTTCAACCGGGTGTCCTTAAACCTTCAATCACTGAAGAAATGCTTAAGCTTCTGGGCACAACAGAATTATTCATCAAGAAGACGACTATGGCAGAGCTACAAGTTTGGTGTTCTGAATAGCCCTACAGAAAATAGGATAAAGATAGTCTATGGAATTAACGAAACAATCTGATATTTGGGGTTACCACTACACTCATTTGGAACAGAAAAGACAGCGTTACGAGATCAAGGACGAGATATTAGCAAACTGCATCGGCATTGGGGCGGGTAGTTTAAAGTCAGTAGACAAGCCAATTGTGGGATTTAGTTACAACAAGGACAACGGTTATCAATTATTAGCATATCTAACTGAGCTTGCTTTAGGTTTTAAAAGGCTCCCTTGGTGCCAAGATAGAAGCTATCTCAGTTCTAAATGCAATGACGAAACTATTATCAATGCAATCTTAAATCAGCTCACCGAACAAAAGATTGATGAGTTGGTTGCTGAAGTGACGACGATCTATGCGCATACTCAAACTGAGCTGAAAAAAGCTGGCTTGAAAACAGTAAAGTTAGTTCGACACATTGCTGCAACAGATAACGATTATGCACAGACAATTATGGGAATAAGAGACTGTGCTGAGATATTGGGTCTTGATTATATTGAATTCGAAATGGATACACTTAACTCTTTTTCGTGCGAAAACGGCGCATATAGCCATTTGTCTGATATTCAAATCTATCACGAGTTTGATGTTTCAGATGTTCTCTATTGCAGTAGTTTGCTTCACTTTGGCGACAAAAACTCTATTTTCATGGAAAGTGGAGAGTGGGTCATAATCAATCGCTCAGCAAACGGAGTTATACAGCTACCAATTGACTCGGTCACATATGATAAGACCAAATGGCTAGATGGACTCAATCTTGAGTCAAGTGTTGCTAAGGCACAACAAGTTATCGCAGAGAGGACTCCTTTTCATATCAGGCAAGAATGGGATTTTGACAACAGCTATGCTTCTTTCGGAAAACGTCCTAGCTGGAAAAGGAAACTAGCGGAGTTTCTACTCAAATGACCGTGAGGGTATTATGAATCAAAAAGACTACCTTATATTTTGCTAAGCAGAACTGCAAAAAAGCTTTGAGCGCAAGAGGGCAGGCAAGCCGGACGATTGACTCAAATACCACGCTGAAGGGCTTCTCTATGCGGCGCGATTAATCGCGCTGACATCCGCCAAGCGACCCAGTGAGATGCTCGAGACAGAGCGTCTGGCGGTCTTTGGCGAAAGTGTGGCGGCGCGACAAGCCCGTAAGGCCGGACTGACGGAACTAAATGAAACCGAGCCCGATGCCTATTTCGACATTGACGCCGTTGAGCGAAAACCTCGCTAAATCAGGAGGATGTGAAGGGCATTGAACATAACACCGGTTATTAGTTCATTACCCTTTCACTGTCGGGACCACCTTTAATTACGTCTGTGTTATCACTATCAAAAGCACCTCAATAAAACGTAATTTCAACCTCTCAACGGCCACGACTTTATTAGTGTACTGCGTTTTCTCCTGTGTACTTTCTGCTGTTATGCGCATTGCGTATAGCGAACCCTAGCACCCACAGACGCACTAAGTTTGGGATCACGGGGGATGAAATAACTTCAAACGTCAAGGCTTGTTCATCCATTATTAGACTCACACTTCAACAAGTAATCTTATCGAGTGTACAGCAAGTGTTTACCAAAGGAGAAATGGATAAGCGCTGTTATCCGTTTCTCCTATATGGGAAGCAAGCAAAGCACAGTCTGGCCATTCCGTTTTCATGTTTGGAACTAAAACATATGCATTTTGATTTTTGACGAAGAGCAGCTTTTTCTTATGTTGGGTAAAAAGACGGCATAGCAAAATGAGTGTTTCGTCTGTTTTTTTGTCGCTTAGGCGCTCATGTCGCACTAAGCTTGCAAGACTAATCTATTGGAGCCCTAGTTATGTCCGTGTCCACTCTCACTGCTGCTGAATTGTATGAGGCCATTTGGTCTACGCCTTTAAGTCACCTCGCAGCACGCTGGTGCGTAAACGCACATGCACTGGGCCAGCTGATTGATCGTGTTGGCATGCCTCGCCCTAAAAGCGGGTATTGGACCCAAAAAGCGTTAGGTAAACCTCTGACGGTAAGTGCTATGCCAGACACACTGTCACCCACACGGATCATCGATTTGACACCACTACAATCGACAAAACGAGAAAAAACAAGGTTAACATCAGCGCCACTGGCCACACCCACCAACTCATTGCGAGCCTATCCTTTACTCAAGGGAATAAAAACCTCGATGAAACCCCCGTCGTTTAAATATGATTTTTTGATGGTACAAGCTTATAACAACGACTCAGTGGCAAGGTTAGATGTCTCACCAGCGACGCAGTCAAGAGCCATTGTCATTTTGCACACGTTATTCTTTCATTTTCAGCAAAAAGGATGGACCGTGTCTGTGGACAAGCATCGCTATGCCAAGCGGTTAACAAATATTGTGAAAATTAACGATGAGTCAGTACCATTTAGGCTGCGAGAACGCCTTCGTCAGGTGCCTCGCGAATTAGACAAAAAAGAGCAGGAAGAGAAAGCCAAGGGCAAGTCCATTTGGCACGAGAAAATCAATATACCTAGTGGTTGTTTACAGCTCATTGTGGAAGGGGCTCTGCCACGCGGTTCCAAGGGACTGTTTGAAGACAATGCCACACTGACGCTTGAAACCCAATTGGCGCATGTAATCAATACTCTAGAAAATTCTGCTGAACATATGAAAGTGGTGAGGGCCGAGCGAGAGGCAGAAAAGCAGCGCTGGGAAACGCAGCGTCGTCAAAAAGAGGCGATAGAGCAACGCGTCAGAACTCAACACGCGCGTATTAACACGTTCACAGAGTTATTTACGCAATGGCGACGTGCCAATGATTGCAGAGCGTTTATTGATGCGCTTCTCAGTGCACCTGTTTATCAAGGGTGTATGCAAGAAGAAAAAGCGCGTTTTATGGTATGGGCGAATGAGATTGCGGATGCTATAGACCCCACTGTGAATGGTTCAGCTTCAGCCTTGTTACAAGCTGGCAAGGAAGACAACTCGATAATGGCTGAGGCAATACGTCGATATCAAAAAGCCACTCGTACGCAATAATAAAAAAGCACATAGCATCAAAGAAGAACGTAGAAGGAGAAAATCGATATGACCTTGTAAGCACCGTGGTAACTTAACAGTTATCGTATATCTTATCAGTATGAGAAAACTTTACGTAGCGAGTGATTTAACACGTATTTCTTCTGACGGGGCTATCAGTTTTCAGCTGACTTGCAAAAGCGTTCTATATCGAAAATATCTTTCAATATCTTCTTAAGCCAGCTCGTCAACCTCTACATTAATCAACGAAGATAGCAATGCGGAATCAAGTCCCTGTAGCGTCTGGTACTCATTTTGTGTTTACTGCCGGTAATCACGTTGTGAAAAGCGACAACTGATGACTGTCAGTAATCATTAAGTGGTTACTGTAACCGAAGAACGCGCAGAAGGCCTTCGCGATGAAAAATAACTATCGTCGATTAGTGTCGGCCATAGTTCATTCCAGCCTATTTTAGCTGCTAAACTTATAAGACTTTTTGTGATTAATGAGGAATAAAAATGGATCAGCGTGAGTGCAAGCCTGAAGTGACAATCGAAGCTCTAGAGGCAGAGATAGCCGATCTTATCGACGACCCTGTGCTCAGAGAAGAATGGCTCAATACGAATATTCCCGTTCTGGAATTAAATGGGCCTAAGAGCTACTTCAATACTCCCTCGGATAGAGCGAGGCTCATGCAAGTTGTGCTTGAAATGAAATTTGGTGAGATGGCTTAAGCGGCGCTTATTCAAACGCCTCCTTACGCCAATAATTGCATAAGCTCCCAAAGCAAGTTTGCTCTCGACAAAATAATAACCACTATTATGACGTTCATAAAAACTTCAATTCTGATACTTCAGCGAGTCCGCTTGAAATGATTTTACCGCGCTCACACGCAAGTTTTAGTCCTTTGTCCTTTGAGTAAGCATAACAACATAGCCCCAAGAGCGAGACATCAGCTTAGTTACACGCCATCAAAAGCTAACAATGAGCCGTTTATTTGTTTTGTCGTTTTGAAAAAAGACTCTGAACTAAGTAGCTCAACACCTATAAAAATTTCTTAAAGTCTTCGTGGTAGATTGTTCCAATTCGCACCCATATAGACTCAAGGTTAGGAAAGACAGCAGCATTGGAATGAGTGAACTCACATTGTTAAAAACTACAGCGATGATAAGTTTTGGTAGCCACAAATCACCAAAACCACGTCGCTATCACTATAGCTCATAAATCAATAACAAACCTTCAAGCAGCGAAAAAGTACGCTCAACCAAATGCGCCCAGTACTTAGTCATCTAGTTCGAACAGCTCAATAATTTGCAAAAGCTCTTTATTCGAGAGGCGTCGTAAGCTCAGTCCAGAGACGACTTTCCAAAACGTATCGGACTTAGCTACTTTTTGCAGCATATCAATATCTGCATACCCGGCAATAAACAGCGTCCGTTCAACGTCAATATTATACAGCTGACAAAGTTGCTCCAAAAAATCTCTCGCTGGTCTATATCGGCCGTTTTCAATTTTGTTTATAAAGCTACGCTTTACACCAAGACAACAAGCTACTTCAGTTTGGGTAAACTTTTTTAGAGGAGATCCATTTTTCGGTGATGATACTGGCCCAGATGTTGTCGCTTTTAATCTTTCACGATGTTTTCGAAGGAAGTCACCGAGTATTTTGTTTCGTGATTCATGATACAAATTTTTTGATTTTGGTAAGGGCATACTACAGGTTGCTTATATTTTGTTCGAATTAAAAACGTCTGGTTTCATAGATTCTGGAATGAAGTGTTCCTTATAATTTAATTCATCAAAAAAAAGATAATTTATAACCTTATGTTATTTATGCGCTTTTCCGAAGTATAGCGTGAAATATTAACGGTAGTGAACTAAGTGCTGAGCTATTCTACCTATTTAATGCAAAAAAAGATATTTAAAACAATGAGTTAAAAGTCTTTAAAAAATTTGCTGTCTCCTCATTTGACGTCTACTAATTATTACCTACGACGAAATTTGAAGAGGTAGTAAACATGCAAGACAAACCGAAACAAAGGAAAATGCGATCAGAAGCACGAAAACGGATCCTGCTTCCAAAAGAAGAGTGGAAACGCTATCGAAAATGGCGAAAAGACATAGAGGTAGGTCCGTACCGACCTTTCTTTGAAACCCATCAACTCCACTCGACGGGGCGTAAACACAAGTTTTTCTGTCCAAAGCAGCAACGAATTGTGCATTTGATGTCAGATGGTGAGTATAAGGTATATCAGGACATGATTTGGCGCCCTGACGTGGTGTCTATCGACGAGCAGTACGCCCTTGACATCAAAGAGACGTGGAAGATTTGTCAAGAACTCAAGATTCATCACCCATATGAGTACCAGCGCGATATTCATCACATTATGAGTACTGATCTTATCGTGACACTAAACCGAAGCGGAGCGTTGGTTAAAAGAGCACACCCTGTCAAATACGAGATAGAGCCGGGTGCCAATTCCCGGACTAATAACAAGCTTAAAGTTGAAACGGCATTCTGGACGGCTCGGAATATTCCATGCGAGCCGATAAGCGCTGTCAGGGTCGATAAAAATTGGATAAAGCATCTTGATTTTCTATCGATGCACTACGATCCATCTCTGTCGAGTAATGAGCTAACGCAATTCAGTGGGTTGTTTGCAAAGCGTTGGGCTAAAGCACCAAAACTACCACTGCGGGCCATACTTACTCAAATAGCGCAATTGATAGGTGTCCATCAATTCACGGCAGAGAAAGTTTTTAAAAACGCGACATTGGCTGGGCTTATTCCTCTCAAAGCACCGGTGCCACTGGTGTACCACAAACCCGTTTTGTTAGCTTAAGGAGGAAGCATGCCGGTAAGACTTACACTTGTAAAATTTAAAGATACTTTTGATATTCCAAATGGGTTTGGAAAAAAGGACGACGTTTTTGGCATTTGTTATGTCGACTCCCTGACACTTAGTGTTGGGGTTGCCAACTACACTCAGTATTTGGGGTACTCTAATGATACTGAGAGCTTCAAACTGGCAAATCGTCAGGCACAGCCATCTAAACCTCGCCTTTTTAGTCGCTCTTCTTTTGCCGAGACCTTCGATATCATTAAAAAAGAGGGGGATGCGCAAACCATCATAATGCCCCAACTGATCGGGCTTTCTGATGAGGAATTACTAGCCATCCGAACGAAAGAATGGTTAAGCCGTCGCGATAAGGCGTTTGAGATAATCAGGCCATTACTACCCCAAGACCATTATGAGCTTAGTCATTTTGTGATGCGATATCTTAGAGGTGAAGCACATCAGGAAATAAAACAATATTGTCTAGAGGGGGGGTATGGGTCTACCACAACCGTTACGCGTAAACTGAATCTTTATATCGTTTTTGGTTTCACAGCGAATGCGTTGTTGCCATTTGGTTTTGAATTTTGTGGTACTGAAAAGGCGGATATTTGTAGTAATAGTAAAACCAAGGCCAACAAAAACACCAAACGCAGGAAACGAGGGCGCCCCGGAATTTATTCTGATTACCGAGGGGTGAACGAGTCAGACAAAAGGATCATTAAAGACTTGGTCCGCGATAACAGGGTATCGCTTCGAGGTGGAAAATTAGATATTTCTCGGCTTTACGATGAATATGTGGTTCGCTATGAAGACAAATTCAACTTACCTCGCGTAACAATTAATAATCAGCGCAACTATGAATTTCCGTATTCAAAAAGTGAAATCATATCGCAAGATACGTTCAGGTATCATTTCAAACAGCTTCTGCCTCTGGAAAAGTTTATTAAATTCAGGGATGGTCAGCATAAGTTTGATAAAGACCACAGACCAAAGCGCGGAGACGCAAAAGATGGCGTCGTAGGTGCTGGGCATGTTGTTGAATTCGATCATACGCAATTAGATTTGCATGCAAGAATGCCCGGAGTACATGACAAGCGTTTCTCTGCTGGCCGCCCTTGGCTAGTTATCGCCAAAGACGTTTACACTAAATTTATCCTTGGCTTCCACATCAGTTTCCGACCACCCTGCTGGGATAATATCGCGGAATGCATCATTAATTGCGTAGAGAACAAAGTTGAGTTTGCTGCTCGCTATGGTGTTGAGTTAGCAGAGCGAGACTGGCCGTCGCGTCATCTGCACATGCTTTATAAAATTGATAACGGCGTTGAGTATCCGCATGAGCAAGAAAGTGAAATCATGGCATCACCCTTTAAATTTCAGGGAAGTCAGCAAGTAGCGAAAGGGCGTGGCGATCTAAAGGCTGATTCGGAAAGTACGCTCGGAAAACTCAACAGAATTGTCTCCAATAATCCCGGAGGGATTGATACAGGCAAAGATGCTATGGAGCAAGACGCAAGTCAACAAGCGCTGTTAACGATTGAAGACATCACGGCACAGTTGATAGATGAAATTGTGTTGATGAACAAAACCGCAGACCGCGAGTGTTCACTGGACCAAGACATGCTTTCAGCGGGTGTTGAACCAACGCCACTTGCGCAATGGAATTACAGTATAGAGCATCAAATGTCCGGCGGAAATCCGGTGTCTAAAGCGCAAATTCCGGAGCTTCAATATACGTTATTGCCCAAACAAATGGCACGAATTGATGCTGATGGGATCACACTAAAAAAATACCCTCAACTGCAATATGACGGCGAGTTTAAGGAGCTGGAAAATTGGTATTTACAGAAAAAGCACAAGGCTGCTGGTGCCACGACCGAAATCAAAGTAGCTATAGCCAGTGGCAGTATTAAGCGTGTCTATTACCGAGACAACAACACTATCTATCCACTCGACCTAAAGACGCAAAATTCGCAATTTGAGGATATGAGCTTTTTTGAATTTGAGCAGTCCGTGAAGGCACGTAAGCAAATTCAGCGTGATAGAAAAAACAGCCAGCAGGCAGGACGGGTGTACAACAAGCGACGTCAAAAAGAGCGTATAGAGGCTAACCAAGCGGCATTGGCAGGCGTGCCTACTAATTCGCAGCGGAGTTATCAAAAGGAAATCAAAAATCACAATGGCATTATGCGTGGCGAACAAGCCTATAGGGATGCACACAGAATCAATGACTACATGTCACCTAATTTTCCTGAGCAGAGTGCAAACCCTTTAGAACCTACCGCATGTGATTCTACGGCACCTACTAAACCAAAATCATCAAGGGAGTTTTTCTAATGTCATTTGCCGAACCCTACGAATGGTATCCAGCAGAGTATCGAACTCACTTTGACATTCAATGTCAGGGGAATCCTCTAATCGAAGCACTATATCCTCAATACAGTGAAGCAGAGTTTCTGGGTTTTATCACCAACACGCCGGAACTGCCCTATAACTTTTTCAATCTGCCATTTGAGCATGCGCAACGTTATATAAAGCGACTAGAAAAAGCGTATATCCCATCTCCACTTGATTATGAAATATATCGTCATATTCACAGTGAAATGGTCAACGGCTATGTGCATCGAAACCCGATAACACCCATGCAGCAGGCAAAAATGCTTGGCGTCGCACGAGGTAAATTTGTGCCAAACCCTCACAAGAATAAACAAACAGCGAGTGGCAGTTGTACTTTGCTATCCGGCATATCTGGTATTGGAAAGACTGAAAGAGTGCAACTTATCCTTAGGCTGTTTCAGCCCGTAATTAGACACGAGTTCTATCAAAAGCACCCTCTAATTATTGACCAAGTGCCCACAGTGTCTTTTGAGATATCAAACTTGAAAAGTATTAAAGCGCTTGGCGTTAATTTTTTTAGGGCCATTGATAAACTCCTTGGTACGAAATATACGCAACAGTGGTACAAGGGCAAACAAGGAACCTATGCATTTCTAATTGAGATGCAACTACTCGCTGAACGATTCGGAGTTGGCATAACACACATTGATGAATGCCAAAAATTGCTGGCAGAAGCGAAAAAAGACGACTCGCCTACTATTCAATATCTGGAATCGCTTTTCAATAACGTAGGTGTGCCCATTATCATGACTTGCACCGAAGAGGGTGTTGAGCTTTTTGATACCGACAGTGATTCCGATGATGGTTCGCTCGACAAGTTCACGACATGTCGTCGTCTCACCTCTGGGCGGGACATTCGGTGTGAAAGACTGTCTCTTTTTGATGATGAGTTTCAACAGTTCATTGATTGCTTTCTCCCACCATATTTATTTGACCGCACGCCCGCCCGATCTGAGGAGTTTAAAGCTCAATTGTATGATTACAGCCAAGGCGTACATCAGGTATTGAACAAACTGTTGCGTCTATTTCTGGATAACCTCCATCGCAAACGTCCTGAAGCGAGTCAATACAGTGATGTTCTCAAGGCCGTTTTTGATAATCAGTTTCGAAAACTCAAGCCTGCGCTTCGCGCATTAAAAAACAAGAGTGCTCAGGCGTATGAATTGGAAATGGAGAAACTCAGGGACTACAAAGAGGATGAACTATCTCAGATGCGAGACGATAAGTTTGAATTAGCCGGTGAGCCTCTCGAACCACGGACCTTACATACTAGCGTAAAAGGACCGCGAGTATGTTCGGAGAGGGAGTTGAGAAAACTATGACTTCATCAAAGCCTCGTTTTTTTCCGGTATTGCTTGATGGCGAATTTTTATACGGAACGATAACAAGATGGGCGGTTACTCAATCAGCCGTCCCCAAAATGCAATCAATTAACTCGAGAAAAGTGAAAACAAAAAACGCAACAGTGGACATCAGTGGCAAATGGATTGAGGTTGTTTCTACTATGACATCTGTCGACTTTACCCAATATGGTTCTGTATTAGAAAAAGCTACTCAATTGCCTCTGTACAATACGTTTTTTAATGAACGACGAGCGCTTACTTACGCTTTGCCGGGTGAATATGCAGTTGCCACTGAGACAGCGCATAGTTTCCTGCGATATTGCCCTGTCTGTTTGAAGGAAAGTGTGTCGACGTCTGGGCTTGGCTTTTGGAAAACCCTTCACCAGTCGCCGTTGCTACTGAGATGTCCTTTCCACAACACGAGATTAATCGCTTATCAAAAGGCAACGGCTGAGTTTCGCCGTCCATACTTACTTGAAATTAATGGTATTACTGATTTATGGCATGAAGAAGCGTGTTCAATTGACGCTCTTACTGATTTTCAGCAATGGTTAGAAACGCTGGCATTGAATAAAAAATTGTACCAGTGTCGAGGGTTAGCAAAGTCGATTATTCAGCACCTCACTACGCTTTTAGGCACGCCTGACGATATTCGACAAGCCAGAAAAAGAAATACTAAACAGGTAGATTTCGATACTTCTGCTTTTGCGTACAAGGTTAGACAAGCCGGATATGAGGCGTTTCTTAAACGGGGCACTCGTTCCATTAATGAAATAAAGAGAGATCCTAAGTTTAGCCTTACTCAGATACTTTCACACCGCAAACGCTACTCGCCTGTCTTTTACCTTTTGCTAGCATGGGTGTTTTTAGGCGCTGGCTTTATCGAATCGCAGACAATAGAACATAACGAGAGTAAGTGTGCGTAGTGTTCAACTGGGACGCTTTTTCCCAAGGCCATTTGCAGATGAGGCGCTGTTTAGCGTGATCCAGAGGGTCGTCCTTACGCACGGGGGAGGAAAGGATAAGCGCATCGTATCAGCACTATTTGGCTCACGCTCTCTTCAGTTTTGCTCGCAATTTCCTTCCGTCATTCCTCACTTAAAAGGCCAAAGTAACATTCCTTGCGATAGTTGGATTACAGAACACACTGTGTTGCCAATTTATCGCCTTTTTACCCCTCAAAAACGGTATGAGAGTGCACTCGACGCGCTTAAAGTTGGCAAAGGCAACCATGTATTTAAAGCGCTCGGTATCACTGCGTCCAGAGAAAAGCTTACGCCTATAGCGAAATATTGCCCGCAGTGTGCACAGGCAGATGAAAAGAACTCTGGATTAGCATATTGGCATATCGGACACCAGTTACCCGGTTTAACCCACTGTGTTTTTCACAATGAACGTTTGTCTGTCATGTGTCTTAGTAGGAAGAAATTTGATGTTTGGCCTATAGTCAGCGATAGTAAATCGATAAAGGCACCCGAAGGTAGCGAAGCTGAACGTCACTTGTCATTGCTGATTAATGAGTCATTTATATTAGGCAAGACTGTAGGCCTGATACCTGATCTATATGAGCGTTACTTTTCAAGGCTGATCGCAAGAGGATTTACTACATCTTGTGGACATCTCAGGCTGCAACAGTTGCGGACAGAAATGTCAGCTTTCTGGCAAGGGCTGTCATATCATCCGTGTTTTAAGGATGCACTCTCAACGCAGCACAGCCTTCCATTTCCCTCCAATCTTTTTGCCTATCAAGACGCTTGTCATTCCCCCATCAAACACTTGCTTCTGATAGGATTCTTGTTTGGTGATATCGCTACGCTAATGTCATTTCCAAATACCTCAGAACGGGTAAAAAAGTGTCCGCCAGTGACAAAGGTTCGGAAGCCAGAAGCTGACATTGAGGCGACCATTGTAGATGCATTGACAAGTGGACTGAGCTTAAGGAAAGTGTCAGAAAAGTTTCGTGTATCTATCGGATTTGTTAAAAAAGTGGCTGTAATACACAAAATTGAACTCGATCTTCGTCCGCAGAAGATATTTAGACCAGAGCAAGATGAAATAATCGACAAACTGGCTCTTGGTTATCCAACTCAAGATATTGCCAAGCAGTGTCATTGCTCAATAGGAGCTATTGAAACGATTTTGAGCCAGCACCCAGATATTGTTGAGTTGAGAGCAGATACTCGAAAGCTACGAAAGCGTGAGCGAATGCGCTTATCTCTTTTGACTACGATCAATGAGTTACAAAGCCCGCGACGCAATGACATAAAATTAAAAAATGGGACAGCTTACATGTGGTTGTACAAACATGACAAAGTTTGGTTATACGATCATCTGCCCGCTCAAATACCAAGATGTTACCGACGTAGTAAGATCTGAACAGTCTGAGGGTAACATTACTTAAAATGCCAATAGCGTAGTTGGGATACCAACCTCGCTCACGGTTTCATATCCAGCCGTGACATTCGACATGTCAGAATTTCAAATTAGTAGACTTAAATACTTGTAAATATCCCTTTTTGGTACTAGCCTTAGAATTCAAGGTTTATTATTTATTAAATTAATAAAATCAGTATGTTGGTGTTTGAAATTTGACATAAATTGTTGTTTCTTAAGCTGTTCACAAACTAATTTTTGTGAGCTTTATGAGGCTCTTTGTATAATTTTTGGTGTTCACAAACTTATTTCATTTGTTACTGCCCTCTAGCCTTTATTCTATAAGGGGTGTGTTCACAGACTTATTTATATTTCGTCAGTTGGTTTAGTAGCTTTGCTGCTAGAGCTTGATTGATTTTAAGGCGAACCTGTTGGTTCGCCTTTTTTGTTTTTTCAATTTTAGTATTTAAACGGCTGATGTAGCAGAGTGCAACTTCTACAATTGAATTTTCGACGTCCGCTCAAGACAAACAGCGGACATTCAGGTCATCATTTGGACTTCCGGTTTAAGCAATATTGCTTTCATCCCCACCTACAAGAATGCATCTCTGGAGTGTGCCGGATAGTGTCTGTTAGCGCGTTTCACTCTAATTGAACCTTTGGTTTGTGTGATTTGCTAATTGTCTTGGTTATGTACAGGAGAAAACTTTACAGACATACGCTGTGCACCGCAGCCATTAGAGCTAAAAAGCAAGCGATATTCGTCGGTTGTCGATGTACATTTTATTCTGCTTTACAAAAGTATAAAGCTTTAAATCGGCGAACCCTTCTCCACAACCATTTTGAATGAATAGTAGATAATCGATAGGGTTACTGTTACTAATTTTACCGTGTCGATATAAGCAGCATATATGTAAAATGAAATGAGAATTTATCAAAAGTAGGCCACATTATGCCAAACAGAACTATTAGCAAACTGGTAAAAGAAGTTGGGGTGAATGTCGAAACTATCCGCTTTTACGAGCGCAAAAGTTTAATTGAACAGCCCACAAAGCCAGAAACAGGCTACCGACACTACTCTGATGAAATAGTTAACAGAGTCAGATTTATCAAAAGAACCCAAGAACTAGGTTTTTCTCTAAAGGAGATCGAGAATCTACTCAAATTAAACGACTCCCCGTGTAGCCAAGTTCAAGATTTGGCTGAAGCCAAGCTAGAATCTGTAGCCGATAAGATCAGTGATTTAAAAAAATTACAAAAGGCGTTAACCGAGTTGGTTGGTTTATGTCATTCTAATGCCGATAAAAACACCTGCCCAGTCATTGACTCACTTCAACCGAATTCAAAATAACAAAAAACGCTTGACTCCGTACCTAGATACGGCATTCATACTCTAGTTAAGTTCATAAACTGGAGTATGAAAAATTGAACCAAGATTCAAACTTACCTTTGATTAGTGGGGTAATTGCAGCCATTGGTGCAGGATTATGCTGTGCTGGACCGTTGGTTTTGCTTTTACTCGGCATTAGCGGTTCTTGGATAAGTAACCTAACGCTATTAGAGCCATACAGACCAATCTTTATAGTTTTGGTTATTGCTGCATTTGGGTTCGCAGGCTGGAAAGTTCATCGACCTATCGAAAAATGTGAGCAAGGCACTGCATGTGCAATTCCAAAAACAAGAAAACGCAGACAAGTCACTTTTTGGGTATCAGCACTAGTCGCACTTGTCCTTGTGACGAGTAATTACTGGATCATTTGGTTTGCGTAAGTTTTCGAAAAATCTTTAAAACGGAGAATATCATTATGAAAAAATTAATAACTTGTTTATTACTTAGCGTGTCGGCGGCGTCTGTTGTGGCAAAAGAACAAACGGTTACGCTGGAAGTTCCTACCATGAACTGTGTGACCTGTCCGATTACCGTTAAAAAAGCCTTAGAAAACGTTGATGGTGTGAAACTCGCCAAAGTATCGTATGACACTAAATTAGCGTTGGTAACATTTGATGACGAAAAGGCCACCATCAAAGCACTCACTGATGCCACAACGAATGCGGGCTACCCATCCAAGAAAGTTAAGTAGTCCTATGAAGAAACTACTGAATATAACCACACGTTTTGGAGAAAAAGCAGGTGCTATTGGAGCGCTCGTTTCCGCGATGGGGTGTGCGATGTGTTTCCCTGCAATTGCCAGCTTAGGCGCTGCAATTGGAATGGGATTCCTGAGTCAGTGGGAAGGACTGTTTATCAATACCTTATTGCCCTTTTTTGCTTGGGTTGTACTCGTACTAAATGGTTTAGGGTGGCTGAGTCATAAACAATGGCGACGAAGCGCCATCGGTATGATAGCTCCCGTCCTTTTACTATTGTCTTTGTACCCTTGGTTTAAATATGGGTGGAGTACATACGTAACCTATTCAGCACTAGGGTTAATGGTCTTGGTATCGCTATGGGATATATTTTCACCTGCTTACCATCGCTATGATGGCACATGTGACACAACTGACAATATTGGCGCTAAGGAGTTAAAATGATTAAGTTAAGTATTCAAGGCATGACATGCCCCAGTTGTGCACCTAAGGTTCACAATAAAATAATCAAACTAGAAGGCGTACTTGACGTTTCAGTCTCTTATGAAGAGAGTTTAGTCTCAATCACTCCGTCAGAAGATTTCAACGTCCAGAGTGCAATTGACGCCTTAGAGTCAGAGGGCTACCAATCTCATGCGCAGGGGGATTCTTGTTGTGCATCTGATCAGTTTGTATCAAATAAAAAACATCTGCATGTTGCCATTATTGGCAGTGGATCTGGCGCATTCGCTTGTGCAACCAAGGCTGCTGAAGGTGGCGCAAAAGTTACCATCATTGAGGGAGCAGACGTTATAGGTGGCTGCTGCGTAAATGTAGGCTGTGTGCCATCAAAAATATTGATCAGAGCCGCACAACTCGCGGAGCAACAACGTAACAATCCATTTGCAGGTCTTGAAAATCACCAGCCGCAATTAAATCGAGCATTATTGTCGCAGCAACAATCGGCACGTGTTGAGGAGTTGAGACATGCTAAATATCAGAACATCTTAGATACAAACCCTTCTTTGAGTCTTATCAAAGGTTATGCACGCTTTAAAAACGCCAACACTCTGATTATTGATAAACCAGACGGTGATCAACAAGAAATCAGTGCGGATAAAATTTTAATTGCTACGGGATCTACTCCCACCATTCCAGCAATCAATGGGTTGAGCGGTACGCCTTATTGGACTTCAACAGAAGCACTATTTGCAACTGATTTACCAGAGCATTTGGTTGTTATAGGCTCATCAGTAGTGGCACTGGAAATCGCTCAAGCGTATCGTCGGTTGGGTTCTGAAGTGACGGTGCTTGCAAGGCATACCTTACTATATCGTGAAGATCCATTATTAGGTGAAGAACTGGAGAAATGTTTCAAAAAAGAAGGCATCAATGTTCTTACTTATACGAGTGCCAAAAACATTGCCCACGATGGTAAACAATTTATTATCGACTCAAACAACGGTCAAATCACCTCTGACAGACTACTTGTATCAACGGGACGTCATGCCAATACAGAAAAACTCAACTTAAAAGCGGTGGGTGTACAAGTTACCGAGCGAGGCGAAGTAATGGTCGATGAAAAGATGCAAACAAATGTCGAAGGTATATATGCAGCAGGTGACTGCTCGAACATGCCACAATTTGTTTACGTAGCGGCAGCCGCAGGCAGCCGAGCAGGAACGAATATGACTGGTGGTGATGTGAATTTAGATCTAACGACTATGCCTGCCGTTATTTTTACCGATCCCCAAGTAGCTACGGTAGGATTAACTGAAACTCAAGCGAACCAGCAAGGCATTAGTACGATAAGTCGGGTGTTACCAATGGAAAATGTGCCTAGAGCATTAGCTAATTTTGAAACTGACGGGTTTATTAAATTAGTTGCAGAGGAATCCACAGGTAAGCTGATAGGCGCACAAATATTGGCTCATGAAGGTGGTGAGCTTGTTCAAAGCGTAGCAATTGCCATTATCAACAATATGACAGTTGAAGAATTAGCAGGACAACTATTTCCTTACCTGACAATGGTAGAGGGGTTAAAACTATGCGCTCAAACCTTCAATAAAGACGTATCTGAATTATCCTGTTGCGCAGCTTAATCGAACCTAATATGTTAGAGCTAGCGCTTATGCTAGCTCCACCTTTACAAAACAATTGATGTTTTTTTGAACGCTCATATACATGAAAAATATGTAAAGGCCAACTTCCGCTTTACGTA
>MDTG01366029.1_pt1 | contig 33009 bp, 22 predicted proteins | sample 811421 | NCBI WGS metagenome assembly MDTG01 (sample SAMN05326645, study PRJNA326480) | marine metagenome | isolation source: seawater | place: Pacific Ocean: South East | collected 2011
CCCCGCCGCTATCAGGTTGCTCTTCGACAGCGCCCGAGGAATCAGATTGAGCTTCGAGGCTGGCAGGTCGAGAATCCCTCGACCCTGAACCTTTCACCTCTCTCGCCATGAATGCCCCTCCTTCGCTCCAGATGCAGTCCGTGGCCGAGGCCTTCGGAAAACATGGCTGGCACTGTGAACCCGTCGAAGGCCGCGAGGTACTTGGAGCTCACTTTGAGGCTCACCACACTCATATCCAGCTCCACGCCCAGGTCTTTCCCCAGCTCAACGGCCTGTCCATAGTCGCCGAGTGCCCGCTTGCCCCTTCCTCTTCTCATCTCGCAAAGGCCATGGAGCTCCTCATGCGGGCAAACAAGCAGCTCACCCTCGGCAGCTTTGAGTTCGACCTTGACCGCCAGCAACTCGTATTCCGAATCACGAACCTGTTCGAGCGAGAAAGATTTGATGCTGATATCGTATCTTCAATGGTCCATTGCGCGATCGCGGAACTTGACCGGATCGTACCTTTGCTGGGCCTGCTCATCAAGACTGCCCCGGATCTCCTCGGGGACCTGTCTCTTCCGCTCCTGCTTGAACGGGAGGACCTTCTCCCTCCTCACCCGGAAAACGGGGAACCTCCCAGCGTTGACGACGGATGGGAGGAGGACCTGTAGAAAAACAGGATCACTGAGCCTCGGGCATGAGGTGGACGAGCGCTATCGCCCGGAGCCCAAGATCACGTGCCTTCCGCCGATGGAAAGCCTTATCGTTCACCCTGACCGGCGATACCAGCATCACGATGCAGCTCCGGGGGAAACTTTCCTATTCGCCTGCTCCCCGAGGCTGCCTCCGATCCTTACCTGAGCGGGTTTTCGTACCAGATTACTCCCAGATTCGCCACTTCCTCACAGGTAATCACGTCCAGGTCACCATCCTGATCAAGATCGATTAACTTGATCAGGTCAAACTTGGCACCAGCTGTGCCACCAATATCTACGGCGGCCCATTTATTCTCTGTGGGGGACCCGGACCACTTCTGCCAGGCCACGCACCTCGCTGGCTCCCGGCCCCTGTTTGTGCTTACAACATCCAATGTCCCATCAAGGTCAATATCTCCTGTCGCTACTGACTTCCCGAGCGGCAGACTGAAAGGAAGTGCGAAGGTATGGGCAGTCCAGCGCACCCCTGACCCGGAACGTCTGTGAAACCACTCCATGTGCCCGTTCCGGTTCGTACAGATGACGTCCTTGCGCCCGTCCCCCTCCAGATCGGCAATCTCGAGGAACATCACCTCCTTCCCCCCGGATCCGACCATGTGCTCTTTCCACTCCCTGCCCTGCAACACGGTGTCGGCCCCGGGATTCTCAAGCCACTTCACTCCAGCCGCCTTGCTCCTCCGATCGGACAAAACCAGATCCTGGTCGCCATCCCCGTCGAGATCTTCGGTGGCGATAGTCATGATCCAGCCCGCATCATAAATTCGGTGAAACTGCCATTGCCCGAGGTCGCGAGGGTCGGCCGGTGACTCCAGCCAACCCACCGAGGCATTAGTTCCTTTCGATCCCACAACAAGGTCGATTCCATGCTTCCCATCGACATTCATCGGGACCGCATACATCCAGCTTTGCTTTCCACGGGTAACTGGGAAGGCCTCCGTGGTCCAGGCCGTCGGATCGAGGTAATCCTTTTTTTCCTGGGGGGCCCAGTGGACGCACACACTGCGATGACGACCCTCACAGCTACTTACCACATCCACTCGCCCATCTCCATCAAGGTCGACAAAAACGGCATCTTCCGGAGAAGCAACCTCACCCACTGTCACAGCAGGCCACTTCCCCTTCACCCGGGCCGGCCCCGGATTCATAGTCACTCGGATCACGCCTCCCTCTTCCCATCCCGTGGTCAGGTCAAGGTATCCGTCCCCGTTGACATCTGCTGCCCGCACTCCGTCCGCCCCCCGGGAAGAATTATCAATCACATGGCGCTCCCACTCAGCCCCCGATATCCCTGCCAGCACCCCGGACAGGTTCACCACCACCATGACGAGTCTCTCCTTCACGACGAATTTTCCTAGCGGCCCAAGTCCCCGGAGCAACTATAAACTCAACCCGACTCCCTGTAACCCAAGGGAATCATATTCTGCCCTTTCTATTGAGGAGACCCCTGAAAAAGGTAACCTAAGGGAATCATATTCCACCCTTTCCATTGAGGAGACCCCTGAAAAAGGATAGACCGCGCCGTTGGATGCCTTCCCGAAGCCTCATCCCCTGCCTCCTGCTTGTTCTCCAGCTGTCCGCGCCCGCGACGGAAGGCCGGCTGGATTTCAACCTCGATGTGCGGCCCCTGCTCTCCGACCGCTGTTTCAAGTGCCATGGCTTCGACAAGAATACCCGTGAAGCCAACCTGCGCCTCGATGTAGCCGAAGGGGCATTCGCCAACCGAGACGGCGATCAAGCTATCGTTCCCGGCAGCCCCGAAGAGTCTCTCGTGTGGCAACGCATCATGACCTCTGATCCCGACGAGATCATGCCTCCACCAGACTCTCACCTCAGGCTCAACGAAGCGGAAAAAGAGCTCATCAGGCAATGGATCGCAGAGGGAGCAGAATACAAGGAGCACTGGGCCCTCATCGCCCCTCAGCGCCCCGAAATTCCCGATCCCGTTAATGCCACTGTCCACAACCCCATTGACGCCTTTGTTGCCTCCCGCCTCCTCCGTGATGGCCTGAAGCAATCGCCCGCTGCCGATAATCGCACCCTGATCCGCCGCCTCTCGCTTGATCTACGGGGCCTCCCTCCCACTCCTCGGGAAGTCGCAACTTTCCTGAGCGACACTGCCCCGGACGCCTACGAAAAACTTGTCGACCGGTTCCTCTCTGATCCCTCCTACGGCGAGCGCATGGCGTGGCCGTGGCTCAACGCCGCCCGCTACGCAGACTCTAATGGCTACCAGGGTGATGGCGAGCGCACCATGTGGCCCTGGAGGGACTGGGTCGTCGACGCCTTCAACCGGAACGTTCCCTGGGACGACCTCACCATCTGGCAGCTCGCGGGCGACCTCCTGCCCAATGCCACCATGGAGCAACGTTTGGCTACTGGCTTTCTCCGCAACCATCCAATCAACGGAGAGGGCGGACGGATCGCAGAAGAAAACCGGGTCGACTACGTCATGGATATGACCGAGACAACCGGCACGGTCTGGCTTGCCCTTACCTTCAACTGCTGCCGATGCCACGACCACAAATACGACGCCCTCACGCAGAAAGAATACTACCAGCTCTCCGCCTTCTTTAATCAGACTCCCGTCAATGGCGGGGGAGGAAACCCACGGACGCCACCTGTCCTCGCCGTCGCAAGCGGCGAGCGGAAGGCCCGGGAAGCCACCCTCGAAAAGGAAATTGCCGCCTTCCGCGAAGAGCTTGCGCACTTCGAGAAAGAGCTCACCACCGGACAACCTGCGTGGGAGGCATCCCACCGGAACAGCAATTCGGATGGCGAATGGAAGGTCCTCTCCATCAATTCCGCCAAAGCTGCAAAACAAACGCTCAAGGTCCTTGAAGACGGTTCGGTCCTCGCAGGTGGTGAGAACCCCGAGAACGATGTCTACAACCTCTCCACCGAAACCGCCCTCAAGTCCATTTCCAGTATTCGCCTCGAAGCCATCCGACACGAAAGCATGACCAAGGGCTACCTCTCACGCTCTGACAGCGGAAACTTTGTTCTCACAGACTTCCGGATTCGTGTCCAACCCCTTGGGGGAAGCGCGACCCATGCCAGTTTCAAGTCCGCACTCGCCACCTACGAGCAGGGCGAACACAAGATCAGCAGGACCTATGACGACAAATCCACTACCGGATGGGCTGTCTACGAAAAAAACCAGATCAATCGCGACCATGAAGCGGTCTTTCATCTGGAAAAACCCATCGAGGTTCCCAGGCACGCATCCATCATCGTCACGATGCGTCACGACTCCCAGCACGCCAACCACAACCTCGGCCGCTTTCGCATCTCCGTCAGCCCCAACCCAGATGCGAAACTCTCCTCCGGTGAACGCCGACTCCAGGATGCCCTCGCCATCGAGCCCTCCAAGCGCAGCGAAGCCGAGAGCGACCTCGTAGCCAGCGCACATCGCGGGTCCGTCCCTCGCTACAGCGAACTCAGAAAGCTCATCTCCGACAGGGAGAACGAACTTAATTCCAATCGCAAGGACCTTCCTCAGGTCATGGTAATGCAGGACATGGACAAGAAGAGGAAGACTTACATTCTGGAGGTGGGCGTTTACGACAAACGCGGCACGGAAGTCGAAGCCGGAACTCCGTCCACCCTTCCGGCCTTCTCCAAGGACCTTCCCCAGAACCGCCTCGGCCTGGCCCAGTGGCTCGTAAACCGGGAAAACCCCCTCACGGCCCGGGTGACCGTAAACCGCTTTTGGCAACAGCTCTTTGGAATCGGGCTAATCAAGTCACCTGAAAACTTCGGAGTTCAAAGTGAAGTTCCGATCCACCCACGCCTCCTCGACTGGCTCGCCGTTGAGTTCCAGGACAACGGCTGGGATGTCAAAGGCCTGGTACGGACTCTGGTCACCAGCCACACTTACCGCCAATCCTCTCGCCTTTCTCCTGCACTCCTGGAAGCCGACCCCGACAACCGCCTCCTCGCCCGGGGCGCTCGCTATCGCATGCCCGCATGGATGATCCGTGACCAGGCCCTCTACGCCAGCGGACTTCTCGTGGACAAAAAAGGTGGCGCCCCCGTCAACAGCTACCAGCCAGAGGGCATCTGGGCCGAAGCCACCTTCGGCAGGAAGCGCTACAGTCGTGGCAAGGGCGACGATCTCTACCGGCGCAGCATCTACTCCTTCTGGCGACGCATCGCCGCCCCGCCCATGTTCTTCGACAATCCTGGCCGCGAAACCTGCTCCGTTGAAATGAGCCTCACGAACACGCCTCTTCATGCCCTGAGCACTCTGAACGATATCACCTACGTGGAAGCTGCCCGCGCCCTTGCCAGCCGGGCCGCCTCCTCAGCCGGCGAGGAAACCAACCCTGACGCACGGATCAGGCAGGCCTTCCAGCTCGTTGTCGCCCGTCACCCGAGCAACGAGGAACAATCGATCCTGAAGAATATCTATAACCGGGCCCGGGCCCGCTTCATGTCCGACCCCGGCGCAGCCGCCAACTTCCTCAAGAATGGAGATTCCCCCCGCAACTCCGAAATTCCCGAACCCGAACACGCTGCCCTTGCCACCGTCTGTCTGGGCATTCTCAACTTGGATGAAGCGCTTACCAGAGAGTAGATCCCTGTCCGACATAACACTCTCCCGGCTCCATCCTGCTGCACGACGATGAATCCCCTTACTCAACACCAACTCCACATCAACCGGCGGCACTTCTTCGGCAAGAGTGCTACGGGTATCGGGACCGCCGCCCTGGCGACCCTCCTGGGCAAGGAAGGCCTCTCCGCGGCGTCTCAGGGTGACGAAAAGATTCCTGCCTATATCCGCCAGGTCGCCCCCAAGGCCAAACGTGTCATCTACCTCTTCCAGAATGGTGCCCCCACACACTGCGACCTCTGGGACTACAAACCGAAGCTCAAGGAGCTTCACAACACTCCCGTGCCGGAAAGCTACGTTGGAGGAAAACGCTTCAGCACCATGACGGGCAACGCGAACGGCAAGCTTCTCCTTGCTCCGGTGGAGCCCTTCAGGCAATACGGCCAGAGCGGCGCCTGGGTAAGCAACTTCATGCCTTACACCGCCCAGGTTTCCGACAAGATCTGCTTCGTAAAAAGCATGCATACGGAAGCAGTAAACCACGCTCCGGCGATCTCCTTCTTCATGAGTGGTGGCCAGCTTCCCGGCCGTCCCACCATGGGCGCCTGGCTCAGCTACGGCCTCGGCACCATGAACGATAACCTCCCCGCCTTTGTTGTCATGACCTCGGTCAGCAAGGGAACAACGTGCGGCCAGATCTTCTATGATTTCTACTGGGGCTCCGGGTTCCTCCCCACCCGCCACCAAGGCGTCAAATTCCGCCCGGCAACCGACCCGGTCCTGTATCTGTCGAATCCGAACGGGATGAGCAAGCCCATGCGTCGCGAGCTCCTCGATGATATAGGCCGCCTTAACGAGATGAAGCACCAGGCCTACGGTGACCCCGAGATTGCCACTCGCATCGCGCAGTATGAAATGGCCTACCGCATGCAGACCAGCGTGCCCGAGCTCGCCGATATCTCAGACGAGCCAGGGGAAGTCCTGGATCTCTACGGACCCAGCGTCCATGAATCGGGAACCTTCGCGAGGAATTGCCTGCTCGCCCGTCGACTTGCGGAACGCGGAACCCAGTTCATTCAACTCATGCACGCTGGCTGGGACCAGCACCGTTCCCTCACCACGGAACTCTACACTCAATGCAAGGACACTGATCAACCCAGCGCCGGCCTCATCCGTGATCTCGAACAGCGCGGGATGCTCGATGAGACCCTCGTCATCTGGGGCGGTGAGTTTGGTCGCACGCCCTTCCTCCAGGGCAACATGAAGGACCGCAAGGGATGGGGGCGCGATCACCACCCCTACGCCTTCACGGTCTGGATGGCTGGAGGAGGAGTCAAACCCGGGATTACGCACGGGGCCTCGGACGACATCGGCTTCAACGCCCTTCACGACAAGGTCCATGTCCACGACTTTCAGGCTACCGTCCTGCATCTCCTCGGAATCGACCACGAGCAGCTCACTTTCAAGTTCCAGGGACGCCATTTCCGACTCACCGATGTCCATGGCAAGGTCGTTGAAAACGTCATCGCCTGAGCATCTACCGGCAGAGGAGCAGGCAGTTCCCGGGGACTCCCGCAGATTGTCCCCGGCAGTCAGGCATACCCGGAATGTCAGAATTCCTATCCCGGAATGCTAACAAAAAATTTCCCCCCGGGCCTTTTCGCCCTCGCCAAATCCAGATCCTGATCACACAAACTCACCCGTATCGCGGGCCCTTCCTACGATGATTCATTTCCAGCACCCAGCCGCTGAAGGCGACCGCATCGCGACGCCTGAAAGCGCAGGGGCGACTGCTCTGACCACGCCGGGGAATATTGCAGCATCCACCACTCAATCAATATTCCCGGGCAGGACATCCAGAAGAACTGCGACGCTCTGACCACCGGCAAAGGATATGCTTCCTGATATCTCTGTTGATCCATGACTTCCGACCAATCCCAATCCAATCCGACCTCTGGCGAATCTGGCTCAACCGAAGCTGAGCTCATTGCCGTTCGTCGCCAGAAGCTCGCTAAAATGCGTGACCTCGGCGTGGACCCCTTTGGCGGGCGCTTCCACACCAGTACGACTCCGGGCAACCTCCAGCAGGAATATGCAGACGATCTCAAGGTGAGCCTTGCGGGACGGCTGTTCGCGATCCGGGACATGGGGAAGTCCGTTTTCTTCGTTATCGGCGACGTCCACGGCAGGATACAAGGCTACCTCAACAAAAAGGGTGTATCCGAGCAAGACTGGGAAATCTGGCAACTGCTCGACCGGGGGGACTGGATTGGCGTGGAGGGAACTACCTTTACCACCGGCAAGGGCGAACCCACCGTTAAGGTGGAGTCCCTCACAGTTCTCGCCAAATCGCTCCGACCCATGCCCGACAAATGGCACGGAATATCCGACCGTGAACTTAAATATCGCAAGCGGCACCTAGATCTCATGTCCAATCAGGAGAGTGCCGATCTCTTCGTGCTCCGATCCCGCATCCTGGCAGAGATCCGCTCCTTTTTTCATGAGCGTGGTTTCCTCGAGGTAGAAACACCGATGCTGCAGGACGTAGCCGGCGGAGCGGCCGCTCGTCCTTTCGAGACGCATCATAACGCCCTCGACATGCCGCTGACGCTGCGCATCGCGCCGGAACTGTATCTCAAGCGACTCCTGGTAGGGGGCTTCCCGAAGGTTTTCGAGCTCAACCGTAATTTCCGTAATGAAGGAATCTCGCGCCGGCACAATCCTGAGTTCACCATGCTTGAAGCCTACTGGGCCTGTGCGGACTTTGAAACGATGGCGGAGCTGGTGGAGGAGCTCATCTGCTCCCTTGCCGAGAAATTCTTCGGGACCCTTAAGATTGAACATCGGAACGAGGAAGGAGAGGTAGTGCGAACGCTCGATCTCTCCCGGCCGTGGAAACGCGCCTCCTATCATGAACTTGTGAAAGGCGCAGCGGGTGACGACTGGTTCGAACTAAGCCCTGAGCAGCGCCGGGCCAAGGCCCAGAATGAGTTCCGGCTCGAGATAGGAAGCGATCTTGAGGACTATGAGGTGACGCAGCAGGTCTTCGAGAAGCTGGTCGAGGAGCACACCTTCGATCCCTGCTACGTGACGCACGTGGATGCCAAGCTCATCCCCCTGGCCAAGCTCAATCCTGAAAATCCTGCCGTGATTGACGTCTACGAACTCATCATCAACGGCCAGGAAATCTCACCCGGCTACTCCGAGCTCAACGATCCCGATGTCCAACGCGCCCGCTTCGAGGAACAAAGCGGTGGCGAGACCCAGCAAATCGACCACGACTTCGTCGAGACCCTCGAGCATGGCATGCCGCCAGCTGGTGGTATCGGGATTGGCATCGACCGCCTCATCATGCTGCTGACGGGCGCTCCCACGATCCGTGACGTCGTCCTCTTTCCACAGCTGAAACGCAAGGACTAGCGGTCGCGACATGGGGAGTGGTCCCGTTGCTCCGGGAAGTCGCAAGGCGGATCGTGGGTGGTGAAACGCGAATACCGCAATCCAAAGGGATTCCCGATCAGCCTGCTGGCTTTACTCAGGATTTCGTGCTGAGTCAGAATCGTGCTATGGATCCACTCATGTCCGGGTCATCCTCTTCCAGGCCGCTCACCCCGGGCGAGAAGTGGACCACAGCCATCCTTCTCGTCCTCGTCCTCTCCCTTTTCTCGGTCGAAATCGCCATCGACTTCAGCGTCATCAAGCTGAGCGCCCTATTCATCATCCTTTTCTGGGTGCCCCTTCTCGTCACTCACGAAGCAGGTCACGCCATCATGGCCCGGCTCCTCGGATTTCACGTGGGTCGAATCACACTCGGAACAGGACGACTCTGGAAAAGGATCGAACGACCCGGTTACTTTATCGAGATTCGGGCCCTGCCGGTGATGGGGTTCGTCGCACACGTTCCCAGGCACCTGCGCAGCGTCAGGTTGCGCAGCGCAGCAGTGTCTGCCTCCGGTCCCGGAGCTGATTTCGCGGTTGCGACAATCGTCCTCTTCGCCCTCGGTCCGGACACACTATTCTCCTCCTCCTCCGACCTGTGGACCATCCTCCTGCAGAGCCTGGCCATTGCGGCAACGGCCCAGGGCACCCTGAACCTGCTCCCCGTCCCCAGCTTCGACCCCAGGGAGCAGACCACCTTCGACGGCGCCAACATCGTCCTCGCCTTCACCCGGCCGGACAGCTACTACGCCAGCATGATTGACAGCTTCCGTGAGAATGGGAGCAGGGTCTTTGAAGGCGACCCCGGGGGCTTCCTCCAGGACCGCAAGCCGGATCCCGAGGAGTGGTGGAAACAGGGGCGCCGCCTATGACGCCTCGCCAACGCCGCCCGGGGACTTGCCTGGCCCCCCGTGCTCCCAGTTCCTCACACACGCCACGGCCCGGTCCCAGCGGGCCCTGACCTCTTCTCCCTCCTGCTCGGCAGGATTGAACCGCCGATCCACCCCCCAGCACCGGCCGATTTCCTCCCGCTCCCGCCAGACCCCGGTCGCCAGGCCGGCCAGGGCCGCGGCACCGAAGGCGGTGGTTTCCGCCCTCGTCGATCGCACCACCTGCCTCCGCAAGAGGTCACTCTGGATTTGCATCAGCAGATCGCTGTTCGCCGCGCCCCCGTCCACCCGGAGCTCGCGGATTTTCACGCCCGAGTCCCTCTCCATCGACTCCAGCACCTCAACGGATTGCAGGGCCACCGCCTCGAGAGCGGCTCGGCACACATGTGCCTTGGAGGTTCCCCGGGTCACACCCATGAGGGCACCCCGCGCGTAGGGATCCCAATGCGGCGCCCCCAGCCCAGCAAAGGCGGGCACTACCACGCATCCCCCGCTATCCGTGACCGTGGCGGCCAGTTCATCCACCTCCCTGGCCGTCTCCACGATCTGGAGTTCGTCCCGCAGCCACTGGAAGAGTGCCCCCCCGATGAAGACGGATCCCTCCAGGGCGTAGCTGACCTCTCCGCCAACGCGCCAGCCCACGGTGGTGAGCAGGCCGTTCTTCGATTCCACCGCTTCCCCTCCCGTATTCATGAGCAGGAAGCAGCCCGTCCCATAGGTATTCTTTGCCATTCCGGGCTCAAGGCAGGCCTGCCCGAACAGTGCGGCCTGCTGGTCTCCGGCCAGCCCGGCAATGGGAATGCCGCGCCACTCTCCAACCGTGCCGCTGGAATCCACCACCAGCGGAAGAAGGGACCGCGGCACCTCGAAGATTTCCAACAATTCCTCGTCCCAGTCGAGGGTGTGGATGTTGAAGAGGTTCGTCCGCGAGGCATTCGAAACATCCGTGACGTGGACCGCGCCTCCGGTCAGCTTCCAGACCAGCCACGCATCCACTGTTCCGAATCGCAGCCGGCCAGCGTTCGCCCGCTCACGCGCGCCGGGCACGTTGTCGAGGATCCACGGCACCTTGGTCGCGCTGAAATAGGGATCTATCCGCAGCCCGGTCCTGGCCCTGACCACCTCTTCGTGTCCGGCCTCCCGGTGCTCCGCGCAACAATCCGCGGTCCGCCGATCCTGCCACACAATGGCATTATGTATGGCCTCCCCACTTTCCGCATCCCACACCACCGTGGTTTCCCTTTGATTGGCGATTCCCATCCCTGCGATTTCCCTGCCTTCTGCACCGGCCAGGACTTCCTCCAGGGTTTCCCGCTGTGAGTTCCAGATCTCTTCTGCATCGTGCTCTACCCAGCCCGCCCGCGGGAAATACTGCTTGAATTCCCGCTGGGCCGAGGCCACCGGGTTTCCCCCCTCGTCGAAGAGGATTGTTCGTGAACTGGTCGTCCCCTGGTCGAGCGCAAGCACGAATTTCATTTCTGCTTCAGGGGAGCGCAGGCTGCGGCTCGGTTCAAGATATTCAGTCCGACCGTGCCCGGGAGGGCCTCTGATTCCTCTCGTTCCCCCGGTTTCTAAGCAGCCTTAATCAATAACCCATTGACCCCGGCCCGCTCATTTTGTCCGCTCTGAGAAACCTGTTATTGGAATGAAGCACACAATCTCCTCTCTCGCCCTCGTTACTCTCCTTCTCTCCGCCTGCGGAGGCAGCAAGGAGGAGGACCAGAATGCCAAAGAAGACAGTTCCAACCCAAGCCAGACAACCAACGTGGAACCCTACGGTAAGCTCGAAGACGGCACGGAGGTGAAGATCTTCACCTTCAGCAACAAGAATGGAATGATCGCCAAGGTCACCGAGTATGGGGCGATCCTCACCAGCCTCGAGGTGCCCGACAAGGATGGCAACGTCAAGGATGTCACCCACGGCTACGACGACCTTGCCGGCTGGCTCACCAACACCTCTTACTTCGGCGCTACGGTCGGCCGCTACGGAAACCGCATTGCAGGAGGCAAATTCGAAATTGACGGGGAAGTCTACGATCAACTGGCGATCAACAATGAGCCCAATCACCTGCACGGCGGAGAAAAGGGCTTCGACAAGGTCCTCTGGAAGGGCGAGGCAGTCGAGGGCGGGGTCCGGCTGACCTATACTTCCAAGGACGGGGAGGAAGGCTATCCCGGTAACCTGCAGGTCAGCGTGACATACACCCTCAATGACAGTAATGAGCTCAAGTGGGTCTGCACCGCCACCACCGACAAGGCCACCCCGGTTAATATCGTGCAACATGCCTACTGGAACCTCAGTGGTGACCCTGCTACTACCATCAACGATCACATTCTCACCATCCCGGCCAAGTACTTCCTCTCTACCGACCAGAATCTCATTCCGGATGGGAACCTCGCCGAGGTCGTAAACACCCCGTTTGACTTCAATGCCGGGTCCGTGATCGGGGAGCGTATCGAGGCGCCCAGTATTCCCCTGCAATTCGGTAAGGGTTACGATCACTGCTGGGTGGTGGATGGCGAGGGCCTGCGACACGCAGCAACCCTGAAGGATCCGAAGACGGGGCGAACCATGCATCTCCAGAGCGACCAGCCTGGGGTCCAGTTCTATGGCGGCAATTTCCTGGACGGAACCGCCACCGGCAAGGGCGGGGTGAAATACGCCCACCGGACGGCCTGCTGCCTGGAGACCCAGGCCTTCCCCGACTCTCCCAACAAGCAGGACAATCCCGCCTTTCCCAATTGTATCCTGAAGCCGGGTGAGACCTATTCCCACACCATGGTAAGCAAGTTTTCGTGGTAATCGCCTGGCTTTGCCCGGTCGACCGTCACTAGCAGAACGAGGGACCGTCAATCACGGTCCCTCGTTTCTCTTCACCCTACTCAATACCAGCCCTTCTCCAAGATGGACGCCTCCACAATCATCTCCTTCCTCTTCTTCACCACCCTGGTTGCCTTTCTTACCTGGCGCCTCACCCGGGGCCGCATCGATGACACCGAAGAGGGATACTTCCTGGCAGGGCGTAGCCTGACCGGCCTCGTCATCGCGGGGTCCCTCCTCCTGACCAATCTCTCTACCGAACAACTGGTTGGGCTGAACGGTGGCGCCTACAAGGATGGCCTTGCCGTCATGTGCTGGGAAGTCATTGCCGGCGCCTCCCTCGTGGTCCTCGCCCTCTTCTTTCTCCCACGCTACCTCAAGTCAGGCATCGCAACTGTCCCCCAGTTTCTTGAAGAACGCTACGGCGCCAGCATCCGCGCCCTTACCACCTTCGTCTTCATCGTTGCCTACATGTTGATTCTCCTGCCCTTCGTTCTTTTCCTGGGTGCCAAAGGACTGAACGGAATGCTTGATCTTGAAGGCATGCTGGGCTGGAGCGAAATCCAAACCATCTGGGCCACCATCATCTTCATCGGGGTAGTTGGTTCCGCCTACGCGATCTTCGGAGGCCTGCGTGCGGTAGCGGTATCGGACACCTTCAACGGAATCGGCCTTCTGGTCGGTGGGCTCCTCATCACGTTTTTCGCCTTTCTGGCTGCCAGAGGAGACGGGTCCTTTGCCGATGCATTCGCACAGCTCAAGGCAGACAAGCCCGAGAACCTGAAGAGTATTGCCACCAACGAGGGGCATCCCGTTCACTGGACCACCCTCTTTACCGGGGTTCTCCTCCTCAATTTCTTCTACTGGACTACAAACCAGCAGATCATCCAACGCACCTTCGCAGCCAAAAGTCTCGCGGAGGGTCAAAAAGGCGTCCTTCTTGCATCCTTCTTCAAGATCCTGGCCCCACTCATTCTTGTCGTGCCTGGCCTCCTGGCTTACCAGGTGTTTACCAACGAATATGGCATAGCCGAAGCTCAGGCAATGGTCAAAGACGACGGCGCGGTTTATGGAAAACTGGTGAAGACAGTCCTCCCGACCTGGCTTACTGGATTCTTCGCCGCGGTGGTCATGGGCTCCATCCTGTCGACCTTCAACTCAGTCCTCAACTCCAGCGCCACGCTCTTCTCCCTCGGAGTCTACAAGAAGATTCTCAACCCCGGTGCCAGCCAACCCCAACTGGTCTTCTCCGGACGCCTCTGCAGCGCGATCGTCGCCGTTCTCTCCATTATAGCGGCACCCCTCGTTTTTTACGGGAAGGATGGTCTCTTCAATATCTTTCAGGAACTCAATGGCATCTATTTCATTCCCATCCTGTCCATTATGCTCTTCGGCCTCTTCAACCGATGGGCCAATGGGACAACTGCTCTTATCACTATCCTTGTCGGACTCGTTGCAATGTTCATCGGCACCTTCTTCCACGGGCAGCAGAAAAACGAAACTGGGGAAATCGTTGTGAATGGATGGAAAGCCGACATCTTCCAGTCCGGCTTCCATTACATGGGCGCAGTCTTTGCAGGCTGCCTCATTCTGCAGTTCATCCTCGGTCAGGTCATGAAGCGAGATACACAATACGTGCAGGCCGACGCGAAAGCAGTTGACCTGACACCCTGGAAACACGCCAACAAGGTCGGGGCCGCCCTCATCGTTCTGGTGCTCGCCCTCTACGCGGCCTTCGCCTTCTAGGGACGGCAAAGCCCGGACCCACCAACAGGATCGCGATGCCCCTCCAGGAAAATGAATCCCTCGCTCAGCTCTCCGCCGAGGCCCGGCTTCTCCTTGGACGATACTACCAGCAGGAACCCTCCCTTCTCGCAGCCGCCCCAGGGAGAGTCAACCTGATCGGTGAGCACATCGACTACTGCGACGGCTTCGTCCTGCCACTCGCCATCGACCGCCACGTCGTCATTGCAGCTGCCCCCACTACCTCGGGCAGGGCCTGCATCCGCGCGCTCGACGGACAGGAGGCGATCCTTTCCCTCGCAGGACCACAGGAGACCGCAGCGCCACGGTGGACCAAGTATCTCCGCGGGGTTCTGGAGGGCTTTCGCCTGCGGGGCAACTGGCCCCTGCCCGGATTCAATGCCGTCATCGTGAGCAACGTTCCCGTCGGCGGGGGGCTTTCCTCTTCCGCGGCCCTCGAACTGTCCTTTGCCACCCTCCTGGAGGGATTTACCGGCACCAAGCTGAATACCCGGGAGAAGGCCCTGCTCTGCCAGCAGGCCGAGCACGACTTCGCCGGGGTCCCCTGCGGCATCATGGACCAGTTTGCCTCTGCCTTCGGGAAGGAGGGCCATCTCGTCCTCATCGACTGCCAGTCCCGGGAACCCACCCTGGTCCCCTTCCACACCGACGAGCTCAGTATCCTCGTGGCAAACACCATGGTCCGGCATGACCTCGCCACCGGCGAATACCGGAAACGCAGGGAAGATACCGAACAAGTCCTGGCCTTGCTGGGGAAATCGAGCTGGCGTGACGTCTCCCTTGCTGATCTCAGGAATCATGAGGGAAGACTGCCCGAGGTCCTCCAGCGACGTGCCCGCCACGTGGTCACCGAGAGTTCCCGGACGCGGGAGGCCGCCGAGGAGCTGCGCACGGGCAACCCCGCCGCCCTCGGCCCCCTCATGGCGGCTTCCCACCAGTCCCTGCGGGACGACTTCGAGGTCTCCTGCGCCGAACTTGACCTCATGGTCCAGCTCGCCAGTGACATCGGACCTGCGGGAGGACTCCTCGGCTCCCGCATGACCGGCGGTGGTTTCGGTGGAAGCACCGTCAGCCTCTGCCGCAGCGAACAACTTACGGAAATCGCCGCCTGCCTCGCGATGGGTTACGAACGGGAAACCGGACTCGCTCCCCAGCTCTTTTCCACCCGCCCGGCCGGGGGAGCCCGGCTCCTGTAGCTCTCGAGCACCCGGTCGCGAGCTCCCCACGGCGTTCCCCGGTTGACAGCAGCCCTCTTCGTCCGGAGGCTTGCAGGCCTGAACATGACGTTGCGCCCGCTCCTGATCCTGGTCCTTCTTTTCTCTGCCAGAGCGGGGGCCAGGGAGGGCTACTCTTTCACCCTCGACGACCAGCCCATTCACCCCACCATTTACCCGGTCCAGGGAAAACGGATGGGTGAGCCGGCCGCGGGAGATGTCACCAAGGTGCAGGATTTCTCAATCGTTCTGCGCGAAGCCGGTCACTACTCGTTCCGTTCGGACCCGGACAGCAATCTGCTGCACGGACGGATCAACGAGGAACCGGAACGCTGTGTCGCCCTGCGCCTCCGGGGCGGCGAACCCCTCCCCCCGGAGCTCCTGAAAAATCCCGCGCCGCTGTGGGGTCTCATCCTCGAGGAGCGCACCCTGCAGGAAACTCCGCCCACCCTCATTGATCCCCAGCGAACTTTTGTGACCTGCACGGGATCCATCAGCCCGGCCGGATTTGACCTTGCCACTCGGCTCCACTATTTTTCCTTTCGCTCCGGACCAACTCCCGCGCTTCAGGGCCAACCGGTTCTCCCCGGGCTCCTTCAAGCCCGCTTCATCGACCTCGAGCTCAGCGAGGAAGATTCCCTCTCCGTCCTGCCCATCAGCAGGGCCTCTCTACTCGTCAACCTCAGCATCAAGGGGGGCTCAATCGTCAACACCGGGGCCCTCGCAGCCAATCGCAACCTGCGCTTTCTCAAGCTCCGTTCCCTCCGGGGGGTCCGCTCGCTTGAATTCATCCGGCAGCTTTCCAAGCTGCGTGTCCTCAAGGTGGACGAAACCGAGGTCACGGATCCCGCACCCCTCTCCTCCTGCAGGGACTTGCGCTTGCTTTCCCTCAATTCGACCGGACTCAATACCCTGCCACCCCTCGAGGCTCTCCCTGCCCTGCGCGATCTCCGCCTGCACTCTACTCCCCTCGCCAAGAAGAAAAACATGATCCGCCCCCTCCGATCCAAAATGAACATCCTGATCAAGAACTGGGACCCTTCCATTCGCGCTTTTGAGGAGGCCGACCGGAGAAACCCGCCTCCTGCCAACCCCATCCTCTTCGTGGGAAGCTCCAGTATCCGGATGTGGGATCTCCCTGCCTCTTTTCCCGACCACCCGGTCCTGAACCGGGGATTCGGGGGGTCGGAAATGTCCGACGCCATCCGCTACTTTGACCGTATTGTCCTGCCCTACCGACCTCGCCTGCTCCTCCTCTACGAGGGAGACAACGATATCGGCAACGGCGAGACCCCCGCCCAGGTAGTAGCCGATTACCGGCGCTTTGCTGAACTCGTGCGCAGCAAACTGCCAGATACCCACTTCGCCTTCCTCCCCATCAAACCGAGCCTCAAGCGCTGGAACCTCTGGCCCCAGATGGAACAGGCCAACGAGGCCATTCATCGGTTCTGCGAAGGAGACGGCCACCTTCACTACCTCGACATTGTCACTCCCATGCTCGGGGGAGACGGGAAACCGAATCCTGATTTCTTTGCCGAGGATGGGCTCCACCTGAATGTCGCCGGCTACCGGGCCTGGACTCAGGTGGTCTCGGCCTGGCTCGCGGAGCATGACCCCGGAACCTGATCGGATCCAACTGGCCCGGCATCCAGTCCAAGCGCCCTTGCGGTATTGCTACTCTCCGTCGACCTCCATCTCGGCGTACATGTCGGAGGCCTGCTGGATTTCGGACCGGGCAGGCAATTTCCCCTCCACGAGGGCAAAGGCGTAATTCACGGTCAGGCTCTCTCCCTTCTTAATCTCCTTTTCAAAAAAGGAGCCAAAGCGACCGTAGTCACGGTAGGCTGAATGCACCGTCCCCTTGGGATTGGACGGGTGATTGAACTGCACGACACTATGGGCCGTGTCACCCAGCCAGTAAGTCTCCGCGATCCAGGGCAGGTCCTTGTTTTTCTTCACGTTGCCAGTGGTGATTTCCTCCCTGGGAAACAGATATGTCGTCTTCTTCTTGTTCACCTCGTTCGCGGGCCGATATTGAATGCCGGCGTGTTCCGGATCACCCTTGAGGGCTACGTCCCCATATGCAGCCGTCAACCTGCTCTCAAAAATAACGACCATGCGGGCCCAGCCCTCTTGGGGAATCCAGACCGTCATCTTGCGAGCCTCGTCAAGAAGGGGCTTCTTGTTGTCGTCGTGCCAGTGAGTCAGCGAGGTAAAGCTGGCCGCCTCCTCCCTCGCCTCCTGTTCTACAAACTCCTGGTGTACGATCGCCCCCGTCCGCATGTGCCATCGGTCATAGGTCTTTCCGTTGAAGCCCAGCTTACTCCACCCGATGAAAATACCACGGTGGTGGGTAAACTGTCCCCCCGCCCCCTTCGTGATGAGATTCTTGCCCGCCGCGTCGAACACATGCAGGTAGGGCTTGTAGGTGGCATGCTTCTTTTCGGGGGTAGAGGTATCAAACTCGTACATATAGCGAACGAGGGTCTTGTCCCCGTCCACGACATCGAGGTGCTTCCCTGGAGAGTCTTTAATCTCCAGGCCGGCAGTGAGCGGCAGCAGGGAACCTGCAAAAAGGGTCAGAACAAAGGCTTTCGATTTCATGATGATGCCGACTCTATACCCCGGGGTCCCACCCCCTGATCAAGCTAATCCAGCTCTTCTTTCGTTACACGGGAGTAATGCGGAGAAATACCCCTGCCTCTTCAGGATCGAATGGACTAAACGTTCCAAAAAACCGATCCTCCTCGAGCATGACCACTCGCCGCCGCTTTCTTGCCGCTACCGGACCCACTCTTGCCGCAGTAGGATCAGGTTCTGCCCGGAAATCCCGGGACCACGATGGAAAGCCTCTCTTCGCCTTCGGCCTCATGGCTGATTGCCAGTATGCTGATGCCGACCGGGTCGGCTCCCGATTCTACCGGGAGAGCCGGCCCAAGCTGACCGAGGCCGTGGGTGAGCTGAACCGTCACGAGCTCGCCTTCAGCTTTCACCTCGGCGATTTCATTGACAAGGACTTCAAGAGCTTTACCGATCTTAAACCCATCACCGCCAAGCTCAGGTCGTCGCTCCACCATGCCCTGGGCAATCATGATTTTGATGTCGCTGATGAGTTCAAGGGCAGGGTAGCTGCCGAACTCGGACTCAGGAAGACCTACTATGCGATCCGAAGGGCCGGCTACCGTCTTATCGTAATCGATACCACCGAGGTGAGTACCTACCGCTACGGCCCGGAGGACGCCCGCACAGCTGAGGCAGAGGCCGAGCTACGGAAACTGGCCGGGGCCGGGCGCCCTTACGCGCAGAACTGGAACAGCCGGGTAAGCGACGCGCAGGTGACCTGGCTTGCCGCTCAGCTTGCGGAAGCAACTACTGCCGGGGAGTCCGTCCTTGTCCTCGGTCATCACCCTGTGGTGCCGGAGGAAGGCCACTGCACCTGGAACCGCTCCGCTCTCCATGACCTCTTCAAAAAGCACCCATGCTGCAAGGCCTACCTTAACGGTCACCGGCACAGCGGGGATCATGTCATCCTCGATGGAGTTCACTACCTTACCTTGCACGGCATGCTTGATACCGCGCAAAATGCCTTTGCGACCGTCAGTGTTTTCCCTTCCCGTCTTGAAATTCGAGGCTTTGGAAGACAACCTTCCCACACCATGCATCTTCGCTGAATCCTCCGACCAGGGCGGCAGCACCAGCCAGGAAAAAGACCGATGGCGGCGGGAGCTACTTCTGCGGATGCACCATCATCCGCATGAAGCGACTTTGTGAGGTTTCCAGCCCGAGCTGATCCCGGATCCGGAAAATCTGTTCGTCGTTCCTCAGGATCATTCGCTCGACCTTGTTCCAGTCAATCAGGTTACCGCTCACTTCTCCTTCATATAACAGGCCGGCGGCGGGCGGTTTGTTGATCTCCAGCTGAAGAGAGCCATCCACCAGCAAAGGGCCCGGCATGGGGTCCCATGCTGTCGCACTCCCTCCCGTAGCGAATTCAAGAAGCAGGCTCTGGCCGTCAAAATCCGGATCCAAGGTTACTCCCACTCCCTGCCCGACCCCGGCCTGTAGGGCCCAACCCGCATAACCGCTGAAAGAAAGTTGATCGAGGTAGCCCGTATCATCACGCCTCGATTCGCTATCATCCTTCTCATAGGCCCACGTGAGCTCGTTCCATCCGTAGGGCAGGTCCCCGGTATATTCACGCCAACCGCTCTCGCCACTCATCGAGGCACGCTGCCGGCCATTCACCTCGAAGTGCAGGAAATCGTAGTCTTCTTCCGAGGAAACCCTCCACCAGAAGGAAATCTTCCCAGGACCATAAACCCAGGTCGTCAGAGCTGCCCGGCCATCATGCGGCACCCCCTGCGCCGCCGCCGCGGCCGTTCCATCCCGCGTCACGCTATCCTGTGAAATCCACGCCCCCTCCCCGCCGACTTGCCACGGCAGGGACCACTCTCGGGGCTGCGTTCCGAAGGCAGCTGCGCCCCCTTCCACGTCCGGAAGGACCTCCACTGTGGCGGGGATAGTGAGCGACTGTCCCTGCTGCACGACACTGAGGGTAAAACTGCGGAGTCCATCCTCAGAAGGAATGCCCCTTATCTCGCCCGCCCTGTTGACGAACAGCCCGTTCCCCACGGTGGCCGGGGTGAATACAGCCCCCGGTCCGGCCACCGCAAACTGTCCAACAACTGGCCGGTCTGCAGGGACGCGAATATGAGCAGTATCCATCAGGAAAGGGATGTTACGGGAGGCCAACTGCAGGAAATCGACCCACCCGGCATCCTCTCCCTCTGCCACCCCGAAGTCCTTGCGGTAGGTCCAGCGTAGCGTGTGTTCGCCGGGAGGAATGGCAATCACCCGGTATTCCCAGTCCCGGGATCCCGAGATCTCTCCTCTGGACTCCCCGTCAACGGAGAAGGTGAGAAAATCAAAACCCTCTTCGCTCGATACCTTCCACCAGAATCCAAGATAGTCGGGCCCTTCCAGCACAGCTTCCAGCCAGCTCTCGTCCTCATCACCAATCAATCCACTCTGCGCCACACTACTTCCCGCCCGTGGATCTGCACTCTCCTGGTTGGAAAAAAGCGCTCCGCCACCACTACTCAGGGAGATGCCTCCGGGGGAGTCTACCGCTGCTGCGAGCGAATTGGCCGTGATCTCGAAGACCACTGACCCTGCTGAACTTCCAGCCCCGTTGGCCACCGTGACGGTCACCTCGAAATCTCCAGCCTCCTGAGGAACCCAGCTGATGATTCCAGCCCCATCAATCTGCATGCCTGCCGGGGCGTTACTCAGAGAAAAAGCCGAAGGCGTACCCTGTGCCAGCACCGCAACCGAAATATTCTCCGCCACTCGCCCCTGGACGAGGGAAGGACCAAGCAGCACCGGCTCTACCAAGTCATCATTTATGATCGTCCCCCTCGCCACGCCCCCGGTAATCGCTACCGGGGCATTTCCCACCAGGGAGAGGAACACCTCGAAGGTCTCGTTTTCCTCCGGGGTGGTATCACCTTTGATTACAATCGAAATTGCTTTGCTAAGCTGGCCCGCTGCCAGGACGAAGGACACATTGGTCGCACCTACAAAATCAGAACCCGCAAACGCCGAATCATCACGCGTGGAATAGATCAGCTCGATGCGCTGATCCAGCTCCTCACTCAGGGTTACCAAGAATTCGAGGGTTCTCGTCCCGGAATCTCCTTCCACGAGCTCGCCGTTCGCGATCGTGACCTGCGCCCGCCCCGATCCGATTCCATCAATAAATGCAGGACTGGTTCCATCCGGATCGAGCCAATCCCGCATGCGGGAGGACGGAGTTCCCCCACCTTCCCAGCCCTTCGAAAACTTTCCATACCAATCTGACTCCCCGTTTCCGCAGGCAGCAAATCCCCCGGTCAACTGCCCCACCATGCGCCCGCTCTCATCGTAAATTGGAGAACCGGAGGACCCCCCTTCCGTCGATCCGTATTCCCAGTCGTCCACCATCCAGTGCGTTCCGTCCGGGTTAATTCCCCGGTCAGTATCATTGGTCGAGCGTAGCGGGTCGAAATCAAAGCTGATCCGTTTTTCAGAAGTGCTCGGAAAGTGAATTCCTACCGCCATGCCGGGGTTCCCTGTCCGCGACCAACCTGCGAGGTATACATCGTATGCAGGATCGATTGGGTCATCCAACTCAACCAGAGCCATGTCGGACGGGGTGTAGGCTGCACGCAGTATTGCACCGCTGTTGAAGTCCGTGACCGGCCCGCCACCGTCCCTGCCGTTCTCTCTCGTCCCCGGGATCCGGCAGGACGCATTTTCATGATTCCAGTAGATTACCATACTGGCCGCATTTCCGGGGGTGATCCCGCAGTGATCCGCGGTGATGAAAAACGGTTTTCCGTCATTACGCACGTTGTTCACCGCGCTCCCCGAGCAAGTGTCCTCTCCCTCGAGGGTATAGACTCCTGCTGCCCTGACCTGGTTACGATACTCGTCGAGGACCGGCCCTACTCCGGACTCCTCGGCAGAACACACCACGTCAATGTGACAATTTCCCTGCGGGGCCTGGTCTCCAATTTTCCTGTATCCAGCCGCAAAGCTCAGGTCGCGAAAACCGCGGTTAATGGAGGCAAGCTCAAGCTCTACCCTGCTCTGCTCATCTGCTGCCACCTCCAGCAGGAGTTCGAGGTGTTCCCCTGCCACCACCGGAGTCCACAGCTCTCCATGATCCTCGTTATCGACGGCAGTAAAGGGACGAACCATGAGGACCCCATCCACTCGTAATTCAAGCCGCGCACTCCGAGGCATTCTAAACCTTGAAAAGCCCAGGTTAAGATTGCGTGCACCTGGCGCCTCAATTCGAAAAGTCCAGCGCGCTACTCCCTTCTCTTGGGACCACTTTCCATCTTCCTCCGGTGACACCTTCGCCGGAACCGCCTCCGCAAAGCGCAACGGCGCGCCCTTCCGGGGCGGATGCGCCTCCAGCAAGGCCTCTCGTTCGAGGGGGGGAAGCCTTAAGGTTCCCTTCCTTCCCGCCGAAGAGTCGACCGGGTCGGTCTGCGCGGACGAATGGTGGACCCCCCTGCCTGCCACCCCTGCAGCTGCGTCGCCAGTATCCTGTCCCAGTTGCTTCCCCCCAACACCGGACCCCGGTCCCCGGAGGTAGACGAAAATGGAAAGGACCAGCAGAATTACGGCCCACCAGAAGGATACAACTTTCATGACAACGTTCCATAAGATGCTCCCGTCCGCCGTTAACGAAAGTGAAAGATCGCAAAAGCATGCAGAAAAATTTCCCATTCCACTTGCCAAGCCCAATCACGCAGGGCCGTAATCGGTCGGTGAAGCGTTTCCTCCACCATTTCCTCGCTCTCCTGGCTCTTCTCACCTCCGGGATGGCTGACCTCCCCGCGCCGGAAAGGAAACCCAACGTTGTCTTTTTCCTGGTGGACGACCTGGGCTACATGGACATCCGGGCCTATAATCCGGGCTCCTTCTACGAGACCCCTCACTGCGACCGCATCGCCTCCGCAGGGATGCGCTTTACGAGCGGATATGCCGCGAACCCGGTTTGCTCCCCGACCCGCTATTCCATCATGACGGGGCGACACCCTTCCCGTCCGGACTCCACGAATTTTTTCTCAGGCCGACGGGGGGGACGCTTTAATCCGGCTCCCCTCCACGACCGTATGGACCTCTCGGAGCTCACCCTTGCCGAGGCCTTCCGGGAAGCAGGATACGCTACCTGCTTCGCAGGCAAGTGGCACCTCGGTCCTACCCCGGAATTCTGGCCCACCAAACAGGGTTTTGACATCAACATCGGAGGACATAGCAGGGGAATGCCCCGCAGTTTCTTTTCACCCTACCACAATCCCCGCCTGTCGAATGGGCCCGAGGGTGAACACCTCGCTGATCGCCTCGCCGCGGATTCAGTTCGCTTTATTGAATCAAGCAAGGACAACCCCTTTTTCCTCTACCTCTCATTCTACTCCGTCCACACGCCTCTCCAGGGCAAGCCGGATCTTGTTGCCAAGTATCGCACCAAGGCAGCAGGCCTGCCCTCCCCGGAAGCGGATCCCGAATTCGGCAACGAGGAGCAGGTGTGGCAACCCGGGGGACGCAAGGGTTCCACCCGGAGAGTCCGGATCCGCCAGCGCCACGCAGTATATGGGGCCATGATGGAATCCATGGATACGGCCGTCGGCCGCGTCCTCGACGCGCTCGAAGAGCACGAACTCACCTCCAACACGATCGTCGTGTTCATGTCTGACAATGGAGGTCTCTCGACCTCGGAAGGCAGCCCCACCTCCAACCTTCCCCTCCGCGGAGGGAAGGGATGGCTTTACGAGGGCGGGATCCGCGAACCCTACATGATTGCGGCACCCGGGGTGGCCCGCCCTGGTTCAGTCTGCGACCACCCGGTCACCTCCACCGATTTCTACCCTACTCTTCTTGCCCTCGCCGGCCTTCCCCCCAGGCCCTCGCAACATCTTGACGGTTGCTCCCTCGTCCCCCTCCTCCGCGACCCGTCGGCCCGGCTGACCCGCAAGTCACTCCACTGGCACTACCCTCATTACTCCAATCAAGGCGGTTTTCCCGGCGGGGCAATTCGCCAGGGAGACTACAAGCTCATCGAGCGTTTCGAAGATGGGCGCGTTCACCTTTACAACCTGGAGGATGATCTCGGGGAAAAAAAGGACCTTGCCGACCAGGAACCTGCGCGCGTCGAGGCAATGCGCCGGGACCTTCACGCCTGGTATAAAAAGGTCGACGCCAAGTTCCTCCAGCCCAGGCCAGGCGGAACGATGCCCTGGAGGCCATGATGCGGCGAAGCCTCTTTTGTTACCCAAGGTCCATCACGAGCACCTTGTCCCACCAGTCCTTGAAGGTCTCCACGAATTTCTGGTGGTGCGGGTCTCCCCCCTGATACCGCTCGTGGTCATCGAGGGTGGCAAACTTGAAGGAAAGCCCATAGTCCCAGGAGTGGTCGGTCACCGGGCGCTCTTGCGTGGCAGCTGGCTGCCCCCAGCATCCACTGTCGAGGGTGACTGACTCCATTAGCCGGCTCATACCAGCCTCGAACTCCGCGCGATCCTCGTTGTTCTTACGGTCCTCTTTCATCCAGAAATAGACGTGATGTTCCATGGCCGAGGTCTAATTGGCACCGAATAGAAAGTCAAAGGTCACAGTGCCTTCACCATCTTCCAGTGCGGGAGGGTCACCTCCATGAATCTTCCGCCGATCTTCCGGTATCCCAGTTTCCCGTAGAATCCCACCGCCGTTTCCCGTGCATTGAGCTCTACCCGGAGAATCCCGTCAGCCCGCAGGCGCTCTTCCACGCCCTCCAGCAATCGCCGACCCAGTCCGGATCCCTGCCGCGACGACTCCACCGCCATCTGCCGCAGCTTCACCGCTCCATGGTCGAGCGGACGGATCACGACACAGGCAAGCAGCAGGCTTCCGTCCCGCAGGGCAAAGTGGCGCTCCTGCCGCTCCCATGACTGCTCTTCCTCAGTCCAGGAAAGGCCGAGGGGATCCCGGAGAATTTGTTTCCGCAAAACCACCATCTCCTCGTAAGGCCCCGAATCGTGCTGCACCTCCTCAACCTTCATCTGCCGATGGCTTTTTCCAGAAACCTTTCCTCCATGGTTGGGGTGCGATATCCCGCCCCTTACTCACGGAATACTCTCCAGCAAGTCCCTCCAGCCCACTGGCTGGGTCCAGGCCTGCTCCTTCTGGTCAGGATAGGACGGGTTGGGATGGTCCCTTGAGGACGTCACCACCGCCCGCACGTAGAGTTCATCCCCCCGCAACCGGTAGGCTGGTCGTAGATTCTCGCTGACATCCATTTCTTCTCCCGGCTTCGCCCCCTCCTCCCTGCGCGTTCCGACGAACTGGGTCGTGTAAGTCACACCTTTCTCCTCCTCGATCTCAAGCTCGATGATCCCCTTGCGGAAGGAGATCTTTTCCAGCGTGACACCGGAGGATGCATAAAAATCGCCCCGTTTCATGGCTTCCATGAGAAGATTCGCATCGAGGCGTTCGGCCTGCACCATGATCCAGCCCCTGCCCGGCGAAACATTTCCTCCATGGTAGGTGTGGGAATCATCAGTTGCCACGCCGAACAAGGGGGCAGACTGCAGGTTCCCGATCCGAATCGTATTCGCGATGTCCCACAGCTGCTCCACCCCGGGATGACGATCATCCCCCAGGTGGTTGACTCCCGGATGCCCGTTGTAAACCTCGAAGAACTGCTCCTCCACCACTTCCGCCAGTTGTTCCCCGGTGAAGGAATAGTGAAAGTTTGGGTGGTTGAGATGAGCCACGATCGGCTTGCCGAGGCGTTTGGCCTGTTCTTCCACCATGCGCAGGTTGTTGCGCATGGTCTCCACGAGGGAGCTGCCCTTCTGCGGTGGAATGACCTCCTCGAGATTGAGCGCGTTAATATGGACCTGGTGCCGACCGAACCTGTCCGTAATCTCCTCGGCTTCCACCAGTAGAAACCGGCCCTCTTCCTCGAACTCGACGCGAAGCTCATCCAGGCTCTTGAGACGAATTTCCTCCGCGTCCCCTTCGCCCCGGATTTCTACCCACTCTTCCCCGAACCTTTCACGATACTTCTCCAGGGCGGAAGGACCTTTCCCCTTTTTGCGGCCCTCAATGGCTGACCGCTTCATCCACTTTTCCCCCTTGCTCAGGATGTTGTGGTCTGACAGCGCCAAGAAGTCATATCCCCGCTCCTTGTACCAGTCCACGACCATGTCCGGGAAATCATTTCCGTCGCTCCAGAGGGTGTGCGTATGGGTATTCCCCTTGAACCACGGCAGTGAGGGGCCCTGATCTGCCTTTGCTCCCCCCTCTTCGTTACCCCGCGGCCAGAAAAGAAAACATCCGGATGCGAGAACAGCTCCCCCGAGCACAAGGTGGTATTTCTTCATCGTCTATCAGGAAACAGCTGGGATTCAGAAGGCCTGCACTTACCTGTTATTTTTTTGCCTTTCCCTGAATCACCTTCGACTCCTCCGCTCCAATCTCCCGGACAAAGACATTGCGCCAGCGGATCTCTCCCCCATGCGTTTGTAGCTGAATAGGACCCTTCTCAGGAAGCGCCCCCTTTTTATTGAAGTAGTTCTGCAACTTCGCGTGATCCACGACCAGCTTTCCGTTCAGGTAAACCGTTACGAGGTCTCCCGCCATGATGATACGGAAGCTGTTCCACTCTCCAAGCGGCTTGTCCGCGAGCACGAGGGGATCCTTGCCCTGCCCCTTTGGATTGTTCCAGAGCCCTCCCGACCCCTTGTCCGCGCCGTGCTTGAATTTCCCCTTGTCCGTTGAGTCCCATATTTGCACCTGTGGAATACCGCGCAGGTAAATCCCGCTGTCTGCTCGCGGCACCGTCCGGTAGTCCAGCAGCAATTCGAAGTCGCCGAAATTTTTCTCAGTACTCAGGTAAAGACCCTTTCCGTCATTGACCAGTTCGTCTCCCTCCACACTCCAGTGCTTCCTGATATCCTCAAGGCTCTTGGCCTTCTTCTCAGCCAGCTTCTCCGGGCTCAGCGCCATCCACTTGGCCGGGTCCTCCGTGCCTATGCCCCACCACCCTGCGAGATCCTTTCCGTTAAAGAGGGCCTTGAACCCCTCTGGCGGCTTGGGTTCCGCCCTCACGGACGGAGCGAGGAGGACAAGGGAAACGAAAAGGGTCAGCAGGGAACTTAATGATAGGGACTTCATCTGATGATAAGTTACGATGGACCATTCTATTACGCTGGTAGCAAGTGGCTATTGCAAAATCCTGTCCGACTCCCAGTATTTCACCATGAGCTCACTGCGCGTCCTGCTTTTTCTCCTCCTCACGCCCTTCCTGGCTCCGCTCCTGCCCGCCGAGGAACATCCCAACGTCGTCCTGGTCATTACCGACGACCAGGGCTACGGCGACCTCAGCTGCAACGGCCACCCGTGGGTCCTTACCCCACACATCGACAAGCTGCACTCCGAGGCAGTCTCCCTCGATGATTACCACGTGGCTCCCACCTGCTCTCCAACCCGCTGCGGACTGCTCACCGGCCACTGGACGAACCGCACCGGGGTCTGGCACACCATCAACGGCCGCTCCATGCTGCGGGAGAACGAAGTCACCCTCGGGCAACTTCTCAAGGACAATGGCTACGCGACCGGCATGTTCGGCAAATGGCACCTCGGGGACAATTATCCCTACCGCCCCGAGGACCGTGGTTTCACCGAGGTCTACCGGCATGGCGGGGGCGGAGTGGGACAGACCCCCGACCTCTGGGACAACAACTATTTTGACGGCCACTACTGGCACAACAGGAAGATCACCCCCGCCAAGGGGTTCTGCACCGACGTCTTCTTCGATTACGGCATCAGGTTCATCCAGGAATGCGCCCGCAGGAAAAAGCCGTTCTTCGCCTATATCTCCACCAACGCCCCACACGGGCCGCTGCACTGTCCGAAGAAGTACATGGATATGTACAAGGACCGGAGCGTTGCCCTGCAGGCCTACTACGGGATGATTACAAATATCGATGACAACGTGGGACGTACTCGCAAGGTTCTCGCCGATCTCGGCATCGCCGATAATACCATCTTCATCTTCACGACCGACAATGGCACCACTCTCGGCCGCGATATTTTTAATGCCGGCATGCGCGGCGGAAAGGGCAGCGAATATGACGGGGGCCACCGCGTTCCGTTCATCCTCAGCTGGCCAAAGGGCAGGCTCGACCAGAGGCGCTCCGTCAAGACCCTTACTTCCTTCGTCGATATCGTCCCCACGGTGCTCGACCTCTGTGGCGCCTCTCGCAAACCCACTGGACTCAGGTTCGACGGGGTTTCTTTGAAAAATCTTCTCTACGGGGGCGATGAGCAGGAATGGCCGGATCGCTTCCTGATCACAGATTCCCAGCGCGTAGTTGATCCCATCAAGTGGCGGAAGTCCGCCGTCATGTCGGAGAGGTGGCGACTGATCAACGGAACCGAGTTGTACGATATTGACGATGATCCCGGACAGAAGCAGGACCTCTCTCACAAGCATCCGGGACAGGTAAAAAAGATGCGTGCCTTTTACGACGCCTGGTGGGCCGAGCTGGAGCCCACCTTTTCCCAGACCACCGAAATATATATTGGCCACGAGGACGCCCCGGAAGTCTCGCTTACCAGCCACGACTGGATCGGACGCGGGGGCACGCCTTGGAACCAGGGTCACATCCGCCGTGGAATGGCGGAGAAAAAGGGCCGCCATGTCGGGCACTGGGCCGTGAAGGTGGTCCGGGAGGGCTCTTACACCTTCGAGCTCCGGCGCTGGCCCGCAGAGGCAGACAAACCGATCAACGGCGGCTTGCCTGCTCTCAGCGCCGTGCCGGGATCCAGCAAGGCCTTCAGCGAAATCCCGGGCAAGGCCTTTTCCTTCAAGAAGGCCACTTTGCGCATCGACGGGAAGGACATCGCCTCAGCCCCCATCAAGGACAATGCGACCAAGGTCGAGTTCACTGCGCGCCTCTCCAAGGGATCCCACCAGCTCGCCCCGGTCTTTCTCATGACCGACGGGAATGAAATCGGGGCCTACTACCTCATCGTAAGGACGAATTCCTGATACCGGACCCTGTTGAATCCACGGCCCATGCCCCCCGGATCGCCTGAAAATCAAGGTGTGGGCAATTTCCAACCAACGGCGCCGTCATAAAAATGGGCGAAATGAAAGGCGCTGGGGCTCCGTATATGGCTTGGTGACCTGAATCCACACCAATGCAACTTTGCCTTCTCCCTCATGGCTGATATTACCGCTTCGCCTCGAAAATCTCTCCGCACAATGAACTACGACTCAATTCCCTCCCCGGGCGCGCTCGCAGTCGCCGCCGTCCTCGCCCTTGGTGGTTGCCTCCCCCTCGCCAGCTCTGCTGAAAGCTATGAGCCGCTTGTGGCCGCTCTCGATGAGAAAAAACGTCTGACTCTTGCCGAGGCTGAAGAGGCCCAGCTACTCATCGACGGCTACCAGGAATTCCTTGCCGACCCCGAGCTGGCTACCGAAGAGCGACCCGGGCTGCGCAGGAGCCTTATTACGGAGCGCGCCCGTTACAAGCGTCGCCGCGCGGAGGCCGGCCGTATCCAGGTCGCTGTCCAGGAGCTTCGCCGCGTGCCTGTCGATAAACACGTACACATGGAATCGCTCCGCGAAGTTTACGCTGGCCTGGATGAGCTTGCCGCAGAAGGCAAGGCCGCCTGGGACGAGGTCCTTTCCAACCGCAACGGATTCGTGAGTAATCTCGAGCAGGAACATGAAGAGGCCCTGCGGAAGGCCCAGAATACGCTCCGCGAAATGAACGTAGCGGAACAGACTACCCAGTTGCTGCTGGAAGCCATCAATCCTGACAATGGAGCGTCCACCGATGCCGAGTTCTTCGTCTCCCTCAAGCTCCCGGCCGTCAAGGCTGTGGTGGAGCGCGGCTTTCGCATTTCTCCTGATCTCAGCAATCCGGAGCGGCAGGCCCAGACAACTCTCCTCGCCCTCATCGCCTACTCACATTTTTTCTGGGATCACTACAGCGGGGAGCGCTCCCTGTTCAGCGAGGAGGAACTTCCCTCGGACCGGCGGCGCAACATTTTTGGAGTCCCCGATGGCAAGGTCCTGACCAGCGGAGTGATCTCCAAGCACAACAGCCACTTCTACGATCTTTCCCCCGAGACTAGAGACCGCTTCAACGGCAGGCTCAGGACCATCTGGGGAAATGATGCGGTGTCCGTTACAACGTGGAATCAGAAATACGACGAACAATTCGCACAGGCATGCAGGGCACTGGCAACCGAAAGCGACGAACACCTCGTGCCCAACCAGGAGGTGTTTACCCTTCTGGAAAAAGTGGAACTGCTTCTCAATGAGTTCGAACTGGTCAACAAGACCATCGTGCATCTGGACGATCGCTACCAAGACCTTCTCAACACTGCCAGGCAGTTCGGCGACAAGGCCCGCCTCTCCACCACCCACTACAACGCCCAGATCTGGAGCCGGGAGGCGGAGCGACTGCTGCTTGGTTTCAAGAAGGGAACCGCTCTTCTGGAAGATCAGCTCGAGGCCTCCGCTGCCGAAAACTGGACCCCGGATGCCCGGGGTATTTCGGAGAGCGCTCTCATCATCGCCAAGGCCCAGAAACGCTTCTACGCCGTGCGCAAGGTCAAGAGGGAGCTTCGGGAGCTCCTTGGAAAGCCCGAGCCGACCCAGGATCCAGAGCCTGTGCCCATCCCGGTCACTCCCCCTCCTCCAGCCGCTCAAAGCGCCCCCGTTCCAGCCCTGCCTGGGGCGTCAGAGAAGTCTGCCACACCCACCCCCCTTCCTCCGCTCCCCGCGGAAGAGCCCGCGCCTCTCCCCCCACTTTAAAAGGGCGGGGACGGAGACCTTCGTGGACGGGCGATGACCCGGTCCCGATTTCAAGAACGCAATCATGTCCGAATCGCCCCTCAGGTCATTCCGGGCTCCACACAGTCTGGCATGAGGGCACGGTAAACCTTGCACAGGCTCGAGAGACCGCGGCAGCGGGCAACCAGGTCACGGCGTTCTGGGATTTTGACGGTGATCCTGATCGAATTTTCGAAAGCAGGCAGGCCGAGGAGAACCACCCCTTCCTCCAGATTCCGATTTTAGACGCGATATCAGGGCTGAACGCCTCGCTCGGGGCCAAGGGTTTTCACCAGCTCCTTCTCTGGAGGATGCAACGGCACGGCACGCGGGTCCGGACCGACCGACCGCCCTTTCACTTTCCTCCTGTTCAAACACGCTCGAATTCGCATCCTGTTCAATTATGAGCAGCAGCTACAACGTCGGCGTTATTGGATATGGGTGGGCCGCCAGTGCCCATATTGAGGCCATCAACAATACCACCCAGGGCAAAGTAACGGCTGTATACTCCTCCCGCGGACTAAAGGCTTCCGAGCTCTCGGCAATCCATGGAAGTGAGATCAAGGTATTCAATAACGTGGAAGACCTCCTCGCCGACGAATCCATCGACGTTGTGGATATCACGTCCTATCCGGCACAACACAAGGAGCAGGCCATCGCAGCAGCCCGGGCGGGCAAACACGTCATCCTCGAAAAGCCCATTACCCTGAACCTTGAGGATGCAGAGGAAATCAGCAGCGTCTTCAAGGAGAACTCGACCCGGAGCTGTGTGTGCTTCGAGCTACGGTTTATCTCCCAGTTCACAACGATCAAATCGATCATTGAAGAGGGCCTGCTTGGAGACATTCATTACGGTGAGATCGACTACTATCACGGCATTGGCCCCTGGTATGGACAGTACCGGTGGAACACCAGCCGGGAGAATGGAGGAAGCTCCCTGCTGTCTGCTGGTTGCCACGCCCTCGACGCCCTCCTCCTCTGCATGGGTTCTGAGGTAGAGGAAGTCATGGCCTACAACGCCCAGTCCTCCCACGAAATCTTCGCCAACTACGAGTATCCGACTACGACAACGACAATTCTGAAGTTCAAGAATGGCGCCGTCGGGAAGTGCGCCAGTGTGATTGACTGCTTCATGCCCTATTATTTTCACACCCAGCTCTGTGGTAGCGAGGGAAGCATTCTCGACGACAAGCTGTATTCTTCGAAACTTCATCTCCGGGACAAGGCTTGGGCCAGGTTGCCGGTAGCCCTTGCGGATTCCGGTGACGTTGCGGACCATCCTTACCAAGACCAGTTCCAGGCTTTCTTCGATGCCCTCGACCGGAAGGAAGACATGCCCCTTACCAGCTACGAAGAGGCGCTCAGGACCTTCCGTGTCCTCTTCGCCGCAGACCGGAGTGCGGCCAGCGGAGGTCCCGTAAGGCTCTAACCTCCACTGGGAATAATTGATCCAGCCCACCTCCCAACCGTCCCACCCGCCATGCGAAGAACTGTCCTCGCCATCTTCGCTCATCCCGACGATATCGAATACTTCGGTGCTGGCACCCTGCTTCTCCTCAGGGAGATGGGTTTCGAGACCCACTACTTCAACCTCTCCTCCGGAAGCTGTGGTTCGGTGGAAATGGATGCGGAAGAGACTCGTCGGGTCCGCCGCGCGGAAGCAGAAAAGGCTGCCAGTATTCTCGGGGCCCACTTCCACCCTCCAGTCCGTGACGACCTCGAGATCTTCTATGACCTCCCTACCCTGCGCCAGGTGGCGGGCGTGGTGAGACAGGTAAAGCCATCCATCATCCTTACCCACCCTCCAGAGGACTACATGGAGGACCACACCAATACCTGCCGCCTCGCCGTGACCGCAGGGTTCACTCATGGAATGCCCAATTTCGTGACCAGTCCGCCTTCGCAGGACACCTATCCCGACGACGTTTTCATCTACCACTCCGTCCCACATGGACTCTGCGACCCGCTCCGCCGGGCCGTCGCGATAGAATCATTCGTTGATACCACTTCGGTCTTTGCAACTCAGCGGGAAGCCCTCGCCGCCCATGCTTCACAGAAGGACTGGCTCGATAAGTCCCAGGGCGCAGACTCCTATCTCGGGGTTCTCGACGAACTCTCTCTCAAGGTGGGCACGATGTCTGGACGCTTCCATCAGGCCGAGGGCTGGCAGCGACACCTTCACCTCGGTTTCTCCGCCCGCGATGAGGATCCTCTCGAGGAAATTCTTGGTGAGAAATACCTTACCCG
>MDTG01287121.1_pt1 | contig 32986 bp, 26 predicted proteins | sample 811421 | NCBI WGS metagenome assembly MDTG01 (sample SAMN05326645, study PRJNA326480) | marine metagenome | isolation source: seawater | place: Pacific Ocean: South East | collected 2011
AGAAGAAGACCGCCACGAAGACGGCGGCGAAGAAGACGGCGGCCAAGAAGACGGCGGCCAAGAAGACCGCCACAAAGGCGGCGGCGAAGAAGAAGACCGCCACAAAGGCGGCGGCGAAGAAGAAGACCGCCACGAAGAAGGCGGCGAAGAAGACGCCCGCGGCCAAGAAGGGGGCGAAGAAGAAGACCCCGGCCAAGAAGAAGACCGGCGCGGCGCCCCCGCCGCCGAGCGATCGGCAGGAGCTGCCCAGCACGCCAGCAGAGCAGCGGATCGCGGCCGGCGGTCTGGTGCCGCTGGGGACCCAGGTCTCGGACGCGCGCAAGGTCGACCGCGTCAGCGCGCGCTGCTACCCGCACCCGGCGCTCGACTACCCCGTGGTGCGCCTGGTGGCCGACTCGGTCGCGCCGGGTGAGGACATCGGGCTCGAGATGCTGGGCTTCGGCGAGCCCGAGGTGGAGGGCCCCTTGGGACTGCGCCGGCGCCGCGCGCTCGGCTTCCCCGGCTGGGCGCTGGTCAACATGCCCAAGCAGGCTCGCTACGCCCTCGACGTGATGAAGGACTTCAAGAAGGCGGCCAAGCGGGCCCACACCAAGCCAGGGGACGCCCGCGACAAGTTCGTCGCGCTGGGCAAGACCCTGGCCGGGGCTGCCCCGCCCTTCCTGCCGACCTTCTTCGAGGAGGTCGGGCGGGCCTTCTTGACGGCAGGCAACACCACCTACGCGGCGCAGTTCTTCGGCAAGGCCCGCGAGGCCGAGCGGACCTACGGCCTCTCTCGCGACCTCGACCGGCTGCAGGGCGTCGCCCTCGAGTTCGCCATGGCCGGTGCGCTCACGATCAAGGCGCTCTCCGCCTATGCGGCCGACCTCATGGCGCAGGAGGAGCCCGACGTGGCCTACCTCCACTTCCGCGAGCTCTGTCTGAAGCGGGCCCGCGGCGGGCTGCCGCCCTGGTCGAACATGCGCAAGGACCTGGGGAAGCTGATCAAGGCCGCCGGGCGTGACCTCGACGCCGAGGAGGACGCCTTCCTGCTGGCGCTGCTGGGCTCGAGCGCCGCCATGAACCGCGCCAGCAAGGGCTTCTGGAAGGGCTATCAAGACCGGCTCCTGAAGCTCTGCGAGCGCGAGCCCGCGGCGCGGGGCGCCCTGCTCGAGGTGTTCCCCGACTACGAGGGCAGCGACCGCTTCGACGCCTGGCTCGAGCTGCTCGAGCGCTGCGGCGCGCTCGAGGCGATCACGAGCGCGCCGGGGACGCCGCTGCCGGAGGCGGCCCTGCCCGCGGGCGGCGCGGCGAGCTGGATCAACGGCGTACTCTCCTGGGCGCGCGGCTACGGGCTCGCGACGCCCTATCGCCTGTTCGGCCTCCTCCGGGAGGCGGCTCCGCGCCTGAAGGCGGCTGGGACCCCGCTGGTGTTCCACAAGGGCAGCCGCCGCTGGTGGAACGAGATCGACGTGGACCTGCTCGACCTCGCCCTCGAGCTGGGCCTGCCCGTCGCCGCTCCCGCGGAGGCCAGCGAGGCCTCGATCGACCTCTCCCACTGGGCGAACCCGGCCAAGGAGCAAGAGGCGGAGCGCCTGCGCGACCTGAGCCACGTCGCGGCGCACCCGGGCTTCCGGCCGCTGCTCAGCGCCGCCGTCGCGCAGGTGTTCGGCGAGGCGCGCTTCGAGCGCGCGGCCCAGGGCAAGGCGGGCCTGCGCGACATGCGCGAGGCCTGGCTGAGCAAGCGCCTGGACGGAATGTGCGTGGGCGGCCTGCCCGACGCGCGCGAGAGCCTGGAGGAGCTGGTCTCGCGCACGACGGCCAGCACCTTCGCCGACTACCCGCACCTCTTCCCGCGCCTCGGCGAGGCGGACCTGGCCCTGGTGCTCGGGCGCTCGCTGCGAGGCGGCTCCCTGCACGAGCTGTGCTGGCCGGCCCTCGAGGAGGCCCTGGCGGAGCTGCGCGGCGAGGGCTACGAGAGCTTCCACTACGCGGGCTACTTCCCCTACGTGGTCGTGATCGCGGGGACCAAGGCGATCGTGGTCGATCGGGACCAGCGCCTCCTGACCCACGAGCTGCAGCTCGGCGCCGGGGGCGACCTGACCGAGGTCGACTACGTGGGCGGCGAGCTCTTCGTGCGCTACCGCGACAACAGCTACGAGGCCTGGGGCTACTGGAGCGGCGCGCCCCAGGACAAGTTCAAGGTCGAGCGCGGCTGGGGTGATCCGGTGATCCGCGCGGGGGCGGTCGTGCTCGAGGACGGGGCGGTCAGCTTCGGCGAGAAGGCCTTCTCGGTGCGAGACAAGGACTCGCCTGCGCTCCAGGGGCGTCAGCTGATCTCGGACGGGGAGAGCTGCTGGCGGCGCGAGCACGACCCGCAGCGCGAGGAGTGGCGCCTGCGGGAGTTCGACCCCCGCACGGGCAAGGTCGGTCGCTGGTCGCGCCCGCGCTGGCTGGAGGAGTACGGCTCGGCCGAGGTCCCGCTGCGCGAGGACCTGTCCTGGCTCTTCCCCGGACCCAGCGAGACGCCGCTCGGCCAGCGGGACGGGCTGATCGGCTGGCGCGTGCGCGGGGGCGGGAGCAAGGAGGGCGCCCCGACGCCCGAGTGCGAGGCCCCCGACGGGCGCCGCTTCCGGGGCGGCCTGGACGGCGGGGCGCGGATCCCCGACGGAATGCTCCGCCTGCCGGGCGACGAGCGGGGTCGGCCCTTGGACCGCGACATCGAGCTCTGGGACCCCGAGGGCGCCTACCGCTGCTTCGCGAGCATGAAGCGCGGCTGGCGCGACGAGAGCTTCCCCAACGAGGCGCACTACGCGCTGCCTCCGATCTACCTCCACCTGCTCCGCCCGCGGGACGAAGCCGGGTCCGCGGCGCTGCGCACCTGCAGCGACGAGGTCGCGGGCGCCCTGATCGAGGCGGCGCGCGAGGACCGCGCCCAGGGCGGGAGCGAGCGGCCGCGCGCCCTGGCGGCCCTGCGTGAGCGCTTGCCAGCGGTCGCGGATCCAGGCCTCCAGATGGCGGTGCTGCGTCAGGTGGAGCTGGCGGCGGGGCTGGCGGATCAGCTGACCGAGCACATGGCGGCGGTCGACCCTGCCCAGGGAGGCCACCAGGTAGGCGGCCAGGAGGCGAGCCAGCAGGCCAGCGCGAGCTCGGACCGAGAGCCGATCCCCGACGCCCTCTTGCAGGGCTCGATCTCGGGGGACCTGCTCTTCGAGTCCTGGGGCTGGGGCTGGGGGGAGTCCTGCGAGCGGCAGTGGCAGGCCGTGGCCGGCTTCTTCGCCACGGGCAAGCTGCCCAAGGTCAAGGCCGAGGACGACGACGATGACGACGAGGGGAGCGGGGACCTCAGCGAGCAGATCAAGCAGCTCTGCGGAGGCGGCTTCGCCGTCGGCGTGCCGCTCGAGCCCGCGGCAGACGAGGGCTCCCCAACCGGGCAGGCGCCCGGGAAGCCGGCCAAGGACGAGACGCCGCGAGCCCCCAAGAGCCAGGCTTGCTGGGAGGCGCTCCTCGGCCGGATCGGGGCCCTGGCCTACCGGGCCACGAGCGCCGGCTTCAACGAGGCGGAGCGCGGGGCTCTGTGCAAGGTGCTCGAGGCCTGGGCCGAGAGTCCGTGGTGCGAGCTGGAGCCGGGGCGCTACCGGCGCCTGAAGGTCACCTGGCACGGCCTGCCCGAGCTGGGCTTCGCCTGGCCGACCAACAGCGCCGGCGACTCGGACCCGCAGCAGATCCTGGTCGAGCACGAGGGCAGCCGCTACTTCGTGCGCACCTCGGCCTTCGACGCGGACCACGACCCGCGGGTCGAAGCCTGGGTCGTCGAGCGGGCCGCGAGCCCGGGTCAGTTCCACGACCTGCCGGGCTGGGACGTGGACGAGGTCGAGGACCTGAGCACCGGCTGGGGCAGCCGCGCGGAGCTGCGCGAGCTCCTCGCCAGCTGGCGCGGCCAGGAGGCGCGGGCCGCGCTGCCGGAGGCCGCCGAGGCGCTCGCGGAGGGCGCGGGGCTCTCGACGGCCCAGGCGGGGCTGGTGCTCCTCGGGCTGCCTGGGCACCGCAGCTACGAGAAGAACTTTCTGCCCAAGGAGGCGCGGACCGCGCTCAAGCTCAAGGTCAACGAGGCCGCCACGGCCAAGGACGCCCTCCGGGAGCTGACGCCTCAGCAGCGCTCGGCGCTGCTCTGCTCGGCGCTGCCCCTCGCGGCGCAGCGCAACGCGGACCCGGTCGAGGTCGGCCGGCGCCTCGGGGCGGGCTGGGCCAGCCTGCTCGGCGAGCGGGTCGCGGTCCCCGACGAGGTGATCGGGCTGATCGACAAGGAGCTGAGGATCAACCGCGGCGCCCAGCGCCTCTGCCAGGAGCTGCTCTCACCGGGCAGCGTGGAGGACCTCTGGCCGAGCGTGGAGGAGAGCGAGGACGTCGCGAACGGGGACGGGCACCTGCGGGTCATGCAGGACGTGGTCCGCCTGGTCCCCTTCCTCTTCGAGCGCCTGCCGGTCGGCGACCCCGTCCGGGCCGGCCTGCCCACCTTGCTGGCCCGCGCGCGCGAGCTGCTCAGCGACCCGGGCCTGGTCTTCCGCACCGGCGATCCCTTCTACAACGAGTACGAGGAGCAGAAGACGGAGAAGATCGACGCCTTCCTGGGCCAGTTCTCGGGCCAGCCCTTCGAGCGCAAGGGCAAGCGAGACCAGGCGCTGACCGGCGTCGACGACGGGGTCCTGATCGCGGTCCGCACCACCAGCACCTGGGACCCGGTGCGCGTGTTCTGGCGCCCCGCCGCCTGGCGCGAGCGTCAGGACCACCCGCAGCTGCCCCAGCTCGACGCCTACATGGCGGAGCGGATCTGGCGTGGCCCGACGGCCTACGAGGCCGCGCAGCTGATCCTGGGCGAGGACCTGGCCGCCTTCGCGGCGCGGATCGAGGACACCCCGGTGCCCGCGGGGGGCTACGAGGCGAACCCGCTCCACTCGGTCCCCGAGCTGGTGGCCGAGGTCGCCCGCGCGCGCTCGCTGAGCGAGGACGGCGCCGCGCTCTATCTGCAGCTCCTGACGCTGGCGGCCCCGACCACCAGGTGGGTCCGCGAGGCCAACGACTGGGGCGCGGCGCGCTACAAGGCCGCCGCGGCCGAGCTGGTCGGCGCCGAGCTCGTGCTCGAGGCCAAGCGGGCGCGCGCGGGCCGCGACCACTTCCTGCCGGGCGGCTGGGAGGAGCTCGACTCTCCCGACAAGCCGCTCGAGGCCTGGAAGCTGCCGCTCTTCGGGCTGAAGCGCGACCCAGAGGGCGGCAAGCCCAAGCGGCCGCTGCAGACGGTGCTGGCGCGCCAGCCCCTGCACCAGCTCTTCGCCCGGGCCTGGGAGCGCGTCGCGGGCGGCGACGAGCCCCGCTTTACGCAGATGGGATAGCGATGGCCAAGAAGAAGAGCGCCCCGAAGACGACCAGCAACAAGGCGGCGAGCAAGAAGAAGGCGCCCGCCAAGAGCGCGCCCCCCGCCAGCGCGAGCGGGGAGGCAGAGGTCCAGCGGGATCCCCCCGAGCTGCGCTACGCCGAGGAGCTGGCCTTCCTGGCGGCCTGGGACGAGGGGCCTCGCCCGCCCGGCTGGGCGCTCACGCCCCGGGCCGTGGTCGTGTTCGTGGTCGGCAGCCGGGACCCGCTCTCCCTCGAGAGCCCGCCCAAGGGGGTCAAGAAGCGCCTCGCGATCGAGCCCAAGTTCGTGGGCGACCGGACCTTGATCGAGCGCTGCGTGGTGACCCTGGCCGGCGAGCGCGGCCTGCTCCTGGTCGGCGAGCCGGGCACGGCCAAGTCCCTCCTCAGCGAGCTGCTGGCGGCCGCCGTGTGCGGCAGCAGCGCGCTCACGGTCCAGGGGACGGCGGGCACCAGCGAGGAGCACCTCCGCTACGGCTGGAACTACTCGCTCCTGATCGCCAAGGGCCCCCACGAAGAGGCCCTGGTCCCGAGCCCCGTCCTGACGGCGATGCAGGGCGGCGGCGTGGCCCGGGTCGAGGAGATCACCCGCTGCCTGCCCGAGGTCCAGGACGCCCTGGTCTCGATCCTCTCCGAGCGTCGCCTGGCGATCCCCGAGCTGCCGGCGAGCGACGGGAGCGGCGCCAGCCAGGTCTTCGCCCGGCCGGGCTTCAACGTGATCGCGACCGCCAACCTGCGCGACCGCGGCGTGTCGGAGATGTCGGCGGCCCTCAAGCGGCGCTTCAACTTCGAGGTCGTCGAGCCGATCAGCGACCTCGCCGCCGAGACGAGCCTGGTCCGCGCCCAGGCCACCCAGGCCCTGGCGCGAGTCGGCCAGCCCCTGCCCCTCGACGACGCCCTGCTCGAGACCCTGGTCACGGCCTTCCGCGACCTGCGCGAGGGGCGCTCGGTCGAGGGCTGGGCGGTCGAGAAGCCGAGCACGGTCATGTCGACCGCCGAGGCGGTCGGCGTCGCGTCCTCGCTCGGCCTCTCGGCGGCCTTCCTGGACGCCGACCGCGACCCCGCCTCGCTCCTCCCGGGCTACCTGCTGGGCGTGGTCCAGAAGGACGAGCCCAAGGACCGCGGGCGGCTGCTCGCCTATTGGGACGGGACGGTCAAGCGGAGGGCGGAAGGCGGCGCGCGGATTTGGAAGCAGCTCTACGAGCTGCGCGGGGCGCTGGAAGAGTAGCCTGGGGCGCTCACGCGAGAGAGACAACGGAGACCTTTCCCATGCAAACCCGAGCCGAAAAGGCCGCGGCCGTCGCCGAGGGCCTCGTCGCCGGCGCCCTCGAGCGCCTGGCCGACTACGTCGCGATCCCGGCCGTCAGCAGCCAGCCGGAGCGCTACGACGACGTGCGCCGGATGGCCGACGTGGCCGCCGCCGACCTGCGCGAGGCGGGCCTCGACAACGTCGAGGTGATCACCGTCGAGGGCGCCCTGCCCTGCGTGCGCGCCGACAAGATCGTCGACCCCGACCAGCCGACGGTGCTGATCTATGGGCACTTCGACCAGCAGCCCTTCGAGCCCGAGCTCTGGGACAGCCCCCCCAACACGCTGACCCAGCGCGGCGAGCGGCTCTACGGGCGCGGCTCGGCCGACGACCTCGGCGGCTGGCTCAGCCAGCTGACGGCCTTCCGCGCCTGGGAGGCCTCGGGCGGGGTCCCGCTCAACGTGCGCTTCCTGCTCGAGGGCGAGGAGGAGATCGGCAGCCCGAACCTCAAGCGCTACATGGAGGAGTTCCCCGACGCCTTCCAGGCCGACGTGATGGTCCTGACCGACTGCGACAACCCCTCGACGGATGTCGCCGGGCTGACCGTCTCGCTGCGCGGGCTGCTCGACATGGAGGTCGAGCTCTCGGCGCTCAAGGGCAAGGTGCACAGCGGGCTGTGGGGCGGCGCCCTGCCGGACCCCGCGATCGGGCTCTGCAAGCTGGTCGGCTCGCTCGTGGACGATCAGGGGCGGATCGTGGGGCTCGAGGCGCCCGGCCAGTCCGCCGCCTGGCGAGAGCAGGTCAGCGCGCTCTCCCCCGACGACGACGACCTGCGCCGCGACGCGGGCCTGCTCGACGACGTCGCGGGCCTCGACCCGGGCGACCGGCCGCGGGTCGAGTGGATGTGGCGCCAGCCGCACCTGACCGTGATCGCGACCAGCCTGCCGCAGCCGGGCAAGGCGGCGAACGTGATCCTGCCCAAGGCCAGCGCGCGCCTCTCGGTCCGCCTGGCTCCTGGCATGGAGGCCGCCGAGGTCTTCGCCCAGCTGAAGGAGCGGATCGAGGCCAACGTGCCCTTCGGCCTCCGCTGCGAGGTGCGTCAGCTCCAGGGGGTCAAGGGCTGGGCCTACGCCGCCGAGGGGCCGGCCTTCGACGCGGCCGGACGGGCCTACCGCCAGGCCTTCGGGGCAGACCTCGTCAAGATCGGCGTCGGCGGCTCGATCCCCTTCATCACGCTCTTCGCCGACCAGTTCCCCGACACGCCCCTGATCCTGAACGGGGTGATGGACCCGCAGACCGGCGCCCACGGGCCCAACGAGAGCATGCACGTGGGGCTCTTCGCCAAGGTCGTGGCGGCCAACGTGCTCCTGCTCGACGAGCTGGCCGCGACCCTGGGCGGGGCGGCGTGAGCGACCTGAACCGGACGCTGCTGCGGGCGCACGAGGCGCTGGCAGCGGCGCTGACCCTGGCCGAGGCCCGCCGCGACGAGCAGGCTCAGGCCGTCGAAGCGGCGGAGTTCGGCCCCCACGGCCGGAGCGACGTGATCGCCGCCGAGAGCGAGCTCTACGACCGCTGGCAGGCGCTGGTCGAGCGCCTGGCCGGGATCCGCCACGAGCTCGGCGAAGTGAACGAGGAGATCGCAGCCCTGTGAGTGACTACGAGACGATCCTGCTGGAGGTCGACGAGGCCGACGTGGCCTGGCTGACCTTCAACCGGCCCGAGAAGCGCAACGCCCTCGACATCACGATGGTCGAGGACGTGCGCGCGGCGCTGAAGTCACTCGCGGGCGAGGGCCGGATCCGGGCCCTGGTGTTCCGAGGCGCCGGCGGGAAGGCGTTCATCTCGGGCGCCGACATCGCGCAGCTGCGCGAGCGGACCCACGCGGACGCCCTGGGCCGGATCAACTCCGACCTGTTCCGCGAGATCGAGCGCTTCCCGGCGCCCACGATCGCGTGCCTGCAGGGTTGGGCGCTCGGCGGCGGCTGCGAGCTGGCGCTGGCCTGTGACCTCAGGATCGCGGGCGAGGGCGCCAAGCTGGGCCAGCCCGAGGTCGGGCTGGGGATCATTCCCGCGGCCGGGGCGACCTACCGCCTGCCGCGCCTGGTCGGCCTGGGGCGCGCCCGCGAGCTGATCTTTACGGGGCGGATCCTCGACGCCGCCGAGGCGCTGCGGATCGGCCTGGTCGAGCAGGTCGTGCCCGACGAGGAGCTCGAGGAGGCGACCCGCGCGCTGACCGCGCAGATCGCCAAGAACTCCAACCTCGCCGTGCGCCTGGCCAAGCAGTCGCTCAACCAGTCGCTGGTCAGCAGCCTCGACGCGCTGCAGGCGCTCGAGTCCTCGGCCCAGGGGATCCTCTTCGACGACCCTGAGAAGCGGCGGCGCATGACCGCCTTCCTGGAGAAGCGCGACCAGCGGCGCGCGAAGACGCAGGGGCCGGCCAAGCTCCAGATCAGCGGCGCGGCCGCGGTCGAGCGCAGCTTCAGCTACGAGGACCTGCTCGGCATCGCCGCCGACATGCAGGTCGAGGACGCCTCCGCGCTGGTCCCCGGGCGCGAAGGGCGCGCGGTGCGCCTGGGCGCGCTGCTCGACCTGGCGGCTCCGCACCCAGGGACCTGGGGCGCCGAGGTCCGCTCGCTCGACGGGAGCTTCTCGGCGCACCAGCCGCTCGAGTCACTTCGCCGGGCGCTGATCCTCTACCAGCACGGCGGGGAGCCGCTCGGCGCCGACAAGGGCGGGCCCTTCCGGCTGCTGATCCCCGAGTGCGAGGACCGCTGCGCCAACGTCAAGGGCGTGGGGCAGATCGTGCTCGGGGAGGAGCCCGAGGAATGAGCTCTCCGGCTCTCCCTGCCCGCGGCGGACCTGGCGAGGCGCAGCCCAGCCTGGAGACCATGGAGCGACGGTTCCGCGCTCTCGTGGGCGGCCTGCTGGCGCTGGCGGTCAGCTCCTGCCTGTTCTTCGCGGTCACGTCCAAGCTGGAGGCCGACGAAGAGCACGAGATCACGGCGACCTGGTCCCCGATCGCGGCGCGGCTCTACCAGCAGCTCTCCGCGGCGGGGCCGAGCGAGGAGGGAGGCCCCCTCGCCCTGCGCGGGCCGCTCCTGCCGATCCGGGTCGACGAATACAACACGCGCGGCCGCGTGGACACTCGCGTGTTCCTGGCGCTGCCGCCCGAGCTGCGCCCGAGCGACCCCCAGCAGCCTCCGGTGCAGGTCGCGGTCCTGCGCTACGAAGAGCTCGAGCTGCGCCACTACGGACGCAGCGGGCGCGGCGGTGACTTGACCCGCGAGCGCCAGGGCTGCCAGCTGCTGCTCTACGACGTGCTGACCAATCAGCTCGTGGGGGAGCGCAGGCTCGAGTGCCCCGATCCGCTGCCCAAGAACTACGGGGACCGCGCGCGCCTCATCGTCCAGCCCGAGCAGATCCTGGCGGCCTTGCGCGAACTCGAGCGGTGAGGGTCAGCCGCTGACGAAGTCGCTCCAGCGGGGGCGGCGCGTCTCCCACCAGTAGCGAGCGGTCGTCGCCGGCCACAGGGCGTAGATCAAGCCATCCTCGTTCTGGTACCAGCTGCGGCAGTCGGTCCACACCTTGTCGCCGAGGCGCTCGCGCAGCCAGGTGTAGCCCGCCTCGAGCGCCTCGGGGCGGACCTCGACGGTGGCGTGCCCTGCCCGCCGCTGCTCCCGCAGCAGCTGAAGCACGTAGTCCACCTGGCACTCGACCATCCACATCACCGAGTTGTGGCCGAGCCCCGTGTTCGGCCCCAGCAGCACGTAGTAGTTCGGGTAGCCGGGCACGGTGATCCCGAGGTGCGCCCGCGGAGAGTTGCCCCAGCGCTCGCCCAGGCGCTCGCCGCCGCGCCCGTAGACCTCGACGTGCCCCCAGGCCAGGGGCTGAAAGCCCGTGGCGTAGATCAGCGCGTCGAGCTCGAGCTCGCCCGCCTGCGTCTCGACGCCGGCGGCGGTCTCGGCGAGCAAGGGGTCGGTCACGAGCTCGACGTCGTCGCGGGCCAGGGTCGGGTAGTAGTCGTTGCTCAGCAGGATCCGCTTGCAGCCGGGCTGGTAGTCGGGGCCCAGCCGCTCGCGCAACCGCGGGTCCTCGATCGCGCCCTCCAGGTGGCGCTTGGCCACGTAGCGGAGCCAGCGCTCGCCCACGGCGGCGCGGTCGAAGGCGAACAGGAAGCCCGCCTCGTGGCGGAGGTAGAGCAGCGAGCGATAGAGGCGCAGCAGGCCGGGGAAGGTGCGGAAGAAGCGCCGCAGCCAGGTCGGGTAGGGGCCGTCGTCCTTGGGCAGGACCCAGTGGGCCGTGCGCTGGAACACGTAGGTCCGCTCGGCCCGGGGCGCGATCTGGGGGACGAACTGCACGGCCGAGGCGCCGTTGCCGATCACACCGACCCGCTTGCCCGCGAGGTCGACCGAGTGATCCCAGGTCGCCGAGTGCCAGCGCGGACCCGCGAAGCTGCCGACGCCGGGCAGGCCGGGGTAGTTGGGCACGTGCAGGGCGCCCACGGCGGAGACGAGGACCTCGGCCTCGTAGCGCTCGCCCGCGGCGGTGGTGAGCGTCCAGCGCTGGTCGCCCTCGCTCCAGCGGGCCTCGCGCACGGTGACCCCGAAGCGGATCTGCTCTTCGAGCCGATGGCGGCGCGCCAGGCGCTCGAGGTAGGTCAGGATCTCGGGCTGCTTGGGGTAGACCCGCGTCCAGTTCGGCTCGGGCGCGAAGCTGAACCCGTAGAGGTGGCTGGGGATGTCGCACGCGCAGCCGGGGTAGGTGTTCTCCCACCAGGTCCCGCCCAGGCGAGGGGCCTTCTCGAGGATCTGGAAGGGGATCCGGGCCCGCTGGAGCGCGATCGCGAGGCAGAGGCCCGACATCCCCGCGCCGATGATCAGGACGCGCATGGGCTCAGGCTACTCGCTCCCTCCCCGGGAGGGCGTCCGGCTCGAGGGGGTGGGGGCCTCACACACATCCCGAGCGGCCCGGGTAACCTGTGGCCCGCCTGAACACTCACATAGAGGAGCTTCCATGCCCACGCTCAAGCCTGGCGTCGTCTCCGGCGAGGACTACTTCACCCTGCTCAAGGCCTGCAAGGACGGTGACTACGCCCTGCCGGCCGTCAACGTCGTCGGGACCAACTCGATCAACGCGGTGCTCGAGGCCGCTGCCCAGACGGGCTCGGACGTGATCGTCCAGCTCAGCAACGGCGGCGCCCAGTACTACGCTGGCAAGGGGCTGCCCGACAAGGACGTGGCCAAGGTCCTCGGCGCGGTCTCGGCCGCCCAGCACGTCCACCTGCTGGCCGAGCACTACGGCGTGTGCGTCGTGCTGCACACCGACCACGCCAACAAGGCCCTGATCCCCTGGGTCGAGGCCCTGATCGGCCACAGCGAGGAGCACCACAAGGCCCACGGGCGCCCGCTCTTCAGCTCGCACATGCTCGACCTCTCGGCCGACCCGATCGAGTTCAACCTGGGCGAGTCGGCCCGGCTCCTCGAGCGGATGGTCAAGATCGGCATGTCGCTCGAGATCGAGCTCGGCGTGACCGGCGGCGAGGAGGACGGCGTCGGCCACGACATCGAGGAGGGGGCTGACAACGCGCACCTCTACACCCAGCCCGAGGACGTGCTCCAGGCCTGGCAGAAGCTGAACCCGATCGGGCACTTCTCCCTCGCGGCCTCCTTCGGCAACGTGCACGGCGTCTACAAGCCCGGCAACGTCAAGCTGCGCCCCGAGATCCTCGACAACTCCCAGAAGCTGGTCGCCGAGAAGTGCGGCACCGAGGCGCGCCCGCTCGACCTCGTGTTCCACGGCGGCTCGGGCTCGGAGACGAGCAAGATCGAGGAGGCCGTCCGCTACGGGGTGTTCAAGATGAACATCGACACGGACACCCAGTTCGCCTTCGCCAGCCCGGTCGGCGCCTACGTCAACGAGAACCCGACCGCCTTCACCCACCAGCTCGACCCCGAGTCGGGCAAGCCCTACAAGAAGGTCTACGACCCCCGCGCCTGGCTGCGGAAGGGCGAAGAGGGCATGGCCGCCCGCGTCGTGGAGGCCTTTGAGGTCCTCGGCTCCAAGGGCAAGAGCCTGGCCCGGAACTAGGCCTCTAGAACCTAACCCCCTCTCCGCAAATGACTTGCGAAAGGGGGTTGGCTTCGGGCAAATGCGTGAATACCATTCACTTCGTGAACGGCACACGCACCAAGGCCTGGGAACGACGACGCGCGGCGAAGCGGGAGCGGATCCTCGACGCCGCCCGCGAGCTGGTAGTCGAGGGCGGCCTGGACGCGCTCACGATCAACGGCCTGGCCCGCCAGCTGGACTACTCGCCCGGCGCGCTCTACCGCTACTTCCGCTCCAAGGAGGCCCTGATCGTGGCCCTTCAGGTCGAGGCGGTCGAGACCTTCCGGGGTCTGCTCCAGGAGCGCCTGAGGAGCCTGAGCGAGGCTCCGCCCCTGGCGCGGATCCTGGCGGTGGTCGAGGTCCACCGCCAGCTCGCCGACGTCTCGCCGGCGGACTACCGCCTGGTCAGCGCCACGATCGCCGATCCGCGCCAGCTCGTGCACGACGCCGAAGAGCAGGCCGCCTCCTACGCCGCCTTCGCGGGGCTGATCCAGCAGGTCAGCCAGACCCTGCTCGACGCCGAGCAGGCCGAGGAGCTCGGCCCGAGCGACGACCCCGCCCAGCGGGCGGTCCTGCTCCTGGCCAGCCACCAGGGCTTGCTCCAGCTGGGCAAGGTCTCCCGCTACGCGCCCGACCTGCTCGACCCGCGCCGCCTCGGCGACGCGCTGGTCGACGGGCTGCTCACCGGCTGGGGCGCCGACCCCAGCCAGATCCCCTTCACCCGCGCGCTGCTGCGCGCTCCCCAGGACGACGACGCATGATCCTCTCCCTCACGATCGCCTTCGCCGCCGGCGTGTTCACCTGGTCCCTCGCGGAGTACCTCCTGCACCGCTTCAGCGGTCACGAGCGCAAGTTCTCGCCCGAGTTCTCGCGCCAGCACCTGATGCACCACGCGGACACGGACTACTACGCGCCCACCAGCCGGAAGCTCCTCGTGGCGACTCCGGTCCTCGTGCTCGCGGGGCTCCTGGTGGGGGTGCCCTGCGGCGCTCCGGTCGGCGTCGCCTTCGCCCTCGGCTTCGGCGCCTTCTACGGCTTCTACGAGGTGCTGCACCGCCGGACCCACACCCACGCCCCGATCGGCGCCTACGGCCGCTGGGCCCGGCGCCACCACCTGCACCACCACTTCCGCAGCCCCAAGAAGAACCACGGCGTGACCAGCCCGATCTGGGACATCGTGTTCCGCACCTACGACGCGCCCCAGCCCCAGCTCAAGGTCCCGCCCAAGCAGGTCATGGACTGGCTCCTCGACGAGCAGGGCGAGGTCAAGGCGCCCTATCGCGACGACTACGTGCTCGTGGCTCGTCGCAAGTAAGATCGCGCGCCATGGCGCGCGTTCTGGTTCGAAACCCCGCAGGCTTGGATCGAGCCTGGGCCCAGTCGGTCCTCGCTCAGCACCAGCCGGGGGTCCGGGTGGCGGGGCTCGAGGTCACCGACCTCGACGTCGGCACCACGACCCGGGTCCAGCTGAAGGTCAGCCACGACGCGGACCTCCCGCGACGCTGGTTCGTCAAGCTGCCCTCGCGCTCCTGGAAGGCCTGGGCGATCACGACCCTGCCCCAGCTCCCCCAGACCGAGGTCCGCTTCTACCGCGAGCTGAGCGCCAAGGTCCCGATCGCCCACCCGCGCGCGCTGGCGGCCGAGCGGCGGACCGGGCGCGGCTTCTTGCTGGCTCTGGCCGACGTGACCGAGGAGGGCGCCGCGCCGGGGCACCCGAGCCACTCCTTGAGCGCCGCGCGGGCCGGCAACATGGTCGAGCTCTTGGCGCGCCTGCACGCCGCCTTCTGGGAGTCGCCTGCCCTCAGCGGCGAGCTGGCGTGGCTGGCCGGGCCGGTGCGGCGGCTCGAGGACGGCCTCGGCAGCGCGATGGCGGTCCCCCTGATGCGCCGCGGCCTGGCCCTGGCGGGGGAGCTGATCCCGAGTGAGCTCCACGCGCCTGCCCTCAGCTACGCCGCCGCGCGCCGCCGCGTGATGCGCGTCCTCAGCGCTGGCCCTCAGACGCTGATCCATCATGACTGCCACCCGGGCAACCTCTACTGGCGTGGCGAGCTGCCAGGGCTGCTCGACTGGCAGCTCGTGCGCAGCGGGGAGGGGATCAGCGACGTGGCCTACCTGCTCGCGACCGCGCTCACGCCCGAGCTGCGCCGCGCCGAGGAGAGCGAGCTGCTCGCGCGCTACCGCGACACGCTCCTGGCCTGCGGAGTGGCCGCCCCGCCCCTCGCCGTGCTGCGCGAGCGCTACGCGATCCACCTCACCTACGCCTTCGAAGCGATGGTCGTCACGCTGGCCGTGGGCGGGCTGATGGAGTCGCAAGCCCTCGCGGGCCTGATCGAGCGCAGCGCGGCGGCCGTGGCCGACCACGGCGCCTTCGCCTGCGTAGCGGCGCTGCTCTAACTGCGCTCCAGCGAGCCTTCCGGCGGGCCTGGTCGGCTCAGTCGACCAGCGCCTCCAGGTAGGCCTTCCGCTTGCCCAGCCGCTCGGCGTAGGCCTCGAGCGTCGGCTTCCCCTCGAGCCAGCCGAGGGCCTTCCCCCAGAGCAGGGTCGAGCCGATCATCACGTCGGCGGCGCTGAAGGCCTCCCCGAGCAGGTAGGGGCCGCCGGCGTCGAGGGCCTTGGCGACCACGTCCAGGGCCTCGGACAGGTCCGCGAGCGCGCGCTGCTTCGCCTCGTCGTCGCTGGCGAGCATGTAGCCGACCGCGGTGGCCTCGACGGTGGCGACGTTGAAAACGATCCACTGGTAGTAGAGCCCGCGCTCCTTGCTGCCCGGCTCGGGGGCGAGCCCCTTCTCGGGGAACTTGTCGGCGAGGTGCAGGATGATCGCCGCGGACTCGAAGATCTTCGTCCCGCCGTCGTCGAGGGCCGGCACCTTGCCGAGGGGGTGGATCAGGCGGTATTCGGGTCGCTCGCACTCGCCGCCCGCGCGGTCGACGGGGACCAGCTCGTAGTCGGCGCCGAGCTCCTCGAGCAGCCAGCGGACTCGGCCGGCGCGGGTCTTGGGGGCGTAGTAGAGGCGGATCGTCATGGGGGCTCTCCTTGGGCGCGCACCCTAGGACAAGCGCGCGGCGTTAGCGAGGGGGCGGGTAGAGGCGCATGGCAGCCAGGTAGAGCAGGGCGTGCTCCCACACGTGGGGAACGTCGTTCAGGCAGCGGAAGCGCACCTGGTCCCCCTCGCGCGTGATCCGGTAGTGCTCGCCGACGAGGTCGGTCCCGGGGGCCGGCAGCCCGCGGGCGAGGGCCAGATAGGCCGCCTCCAGCTCTGCTCTCCGAGGATGAGCGGGGCCCCAGATCGTGCTCAGCGCGAGCACGTGCTTCGCGTCGTAGCCGCTGCGCGGGATCTCGGCCTGGAGCACGGCCTGGAGCCTCTGCCACAGCGCCTCGCCCTGGGCCGCCGCGCGCGGGTCCTCGGGTCGCAGGAGTCCGCAGGGCCAGAGCGACCAGGCTCCGCCGTCCAGCTCCTTGAAGCTGCCGTCGACGAGGCGGCCCTCCTCTTCGCTCCAGAAGCGCGCCAGGCCCGCGGCCTCGACCTCGTCGCGGCGCGCCCGATAGCGCGCCAGGAGCTCCGCCGGCGCCCCGACTTCGGCCCCGAGCACCTCGGCCGCGCGCAGCCCGGCGACGATCGCGGCGACCCCTTGGATCCCCCGCTTGAAGGCGGGGTTGTCGTCCTCGTGGGCCGGGAGGTGCAGCCCGCTCAGGGGGTCGCGCCAGCGCACGAGGAAGTCCGCCCCGAGGCGGACCGCGGGCCACACCCGCGCGGCGTAGTCGGCGCGCTCCTGGCCGCTGAGGAAGCGCGCGTGCTCGGCCAGGGTCCAGGCCGCCAGGGCGGCGTTGTCGATCTCGAGGAAGATCGGGCCTCCGGGCGTCCCGTCCTCGTAGGTGTTCATGGGGAAGGTGCCGGCCAGGAGCCCCGCGGACCGCTGGACCCCGAGGTAGTAGTCGTTGTGCCGCGCGACGAGGCCCGGGTAGCCGGCCTCGTCGAGGGCCAGGTTGAGGAAGGCCCCGTCGCGGGCCCAGTCCAGGGCGTAGGGGAGCTGCGTCGCGACGCTCGCCACGATCGAGCCCGTCCGCCGATCGCAGGCGTTGCGGATCGCGAGCAAGCTGCGCTTGGCCAGCCGGAGCACGTCTGGGTCTTCGCTCGCGGGGAGCCGCGCGCGCGCCAGCCAGCGCCGCCACTCGGCCCGGCTCTGCTCGCGCAGCCGCTCCCAGCCTTCCGCTCGCGCCGCCTTCAGCAGGGTGCGCGCGCCGCCCTCGCCGTCGAGGCGCTCTCCGGCGCACAGGTAGAGGGTCGCCCCTGCGCGGTCCCCGACCTCGAGGTCCCGCGCCAGGAGCGCGACCGCTCCGCCAGCGGCGAAGCCCGCAGCCGCCGCGGAGCTTCCCCAGGGCAGGGGCCCCGCGCGGGGATCGGGGCGGACCTCTGCCCGCGCGCTCGCCCGCTCGGTCCCGAGGGCGAAGGTCACGCCGCCGCCGGGATAGCGCGCGTCGAGCCCGTCGACCCAAGCCGCCGGGTCCGCGGGCGCAGCTGGGAGCTCGTGCTCGCCCTTCGGCCGCGTCCAGACCAGGGCGTCGTCGCCGGCGTGAAAGGCGGCCGCGAAGTCGTTCTCGTCGTCGAGGGCCCAGTCCGAGATCGCCGCGTAGGGCAGCTTCCTGGTGCAAGGCGCGAGGTTCAGGTGCCACTGCACCCGGGCCGGCTCCGGGCCGCCCTCACCGAGCTGCTCCAGGCGCACGTTCCACACCAGGAGGTCGCGCGCGGGGTGCACGAAGAGCGTCTCGACCGCGAGCAAGCCCAGCTCGACGCTGCGGTGCTCGGTCACGACCACGTCGCAGCTCGCGTCCAGGTAGCGCTGGGTGGTCTCGAAGGTCGCGTCCCGGAGCCAGTGGGTTCGTCCGGCGAGCTCGACGCCGACGAAGGCTCCCATTCCCTCGCGGGCCCCGCGACCCAAGGGCTGCTCGGGGACGGCGCGGTAGTGCACGTGGTCGCGCCAGGCGGGCCCCGGCCAGCGCAGGAGCGTGAGCGTCCCCGCTCGCGATACGCCCGCTGTCAGCCCGCCCGCTCCGCTGACCGCGTTTTGATCCGTGGGGTGGTCTTCGATCAGGCGCGGCACGTCGGGGATCAGCGCGATCCCCGGCGGCAGGAGCAGGGACCCCAGCGCTGCCGCGTGGAGGGCAGCGAGGAGCAGCAAGCCGCCCCGCTCCCGCCACGGCTGCTCCCCCGCGCGGCGCCCCAGCCGGGCGGCGTCCAGGACGCTGGCCAGCCACAGCGCGCCCAGGAGCAGGGCCCAGCCTTGCAGCAGCCCCAGGCGGTGGAGCAGGCGGTGCGCGTTGGCCACCAGCGAGAGCAGCAGCGCCCAGATCGCCAGCCCAAAGGCCAGCCCACGACCTGGGCGCCGCGCCGCGAGGTGCCCGAGCCCCGGCGCGAGGACCCCCCAGGCCGCAGCGCTCAGCCGCTGACGAAGGGCCGGCCCCACCTCGGGCCCGGGGTCGGGCTGAGGCCCCCTCTCCTGCTCTGCGCTCTCCTGCACGCCCTGGACTCTACAGCGCGTACACGAAGCGGGCCGCCACCCTCGGGTGACGGCCCCGCTCGGGTCAGCTACGCGCGGCTGCGCGCTACTCCCACTTCAGCTCGGCTTCCGCTCCGGTCGCGACCATCGTGACCTTCATCACCGAGGCCGAGGTCTTCATCAGCGCCATCCGGGCGGCCAGCGACTTGACCACCTCGTTGTCGCTCCACATCCACTCGTCGCCGTTGTCGTAGACGCACTTCTTGACCTCGACGCTCTCGCCCAGGTCGAGGGTCTCCATGCTGGGCGGCTCCTTGAGCGCGTAGCCGCCCTGGGGCCCCTCGGTCTTGAGGGGCACGCCCTCGACGTCGCCCTCGACGCCGGACCACGACTTGTAGGTCTTGCCCTGGACCTCGGTCACGTAGAGCTTGGCCTGGTAGGTGCCAGCCGGGACCTCGACCTCGACATCCTCTCCCTCGGGCGCTTCGGCCGGCGGGGGGGCGTTGTAGGCCACGATCTTGATCTGCTTGCCCGCCTCGCCGCGCTTGCCGAGGACGGCCTTGGTCACCTTGCCGCCATCCTTCTCGACGACGAGGCCCATCAGCATGTCCTTGGCGTCGGGCGACATGGACGCGTAGTTGGCCATGCCCTGGCTGGTCTCGAGGTGCCACACCCCGTCGCCCTCGCCCACGACGGCCAGGGTGTGCTTGCTGGTGTTGCCGCCGGCGGTGGTCTCGATCTCGACCTTGAAGCCGACCTTGGCGTCTTCGCCGATCATGACCAGCGGCGGCGCCTGGATCATGGTGGTCAGGTCGAGCTTGTAGGCCCCGGGCTGCGGGGCGGCGGCCGCGGCGACCTGAGCCGCCTCGAAGGCGAAGGTCTTCTCGACCTGCTTGCGCCCCGACTCCTTGCCCGCGTCGTCGAAGGAGATCTCCTCGACCTTGGCCTTGAGGGTCGTCCCTGAGCGCGTGACGACCCACTTGCTCTTGAGGGCGTCCTGCTCGCCCTTGAACACGAAGGTCGCCTGACCCTCGAGCTTGTCTCCCTTGCGGGCCAGCTCGAACTCGTACTTGGAGAAGATCTCTTCGCCCTTCTCCTCGCCGTCGGGCCACACGTAGGTGCCTTCGACCAGCTTGCCGGTCACGGTCGAGCCGTCGTCTTCGACCTCGAAGGTCGCGCCGTTGTCCTCGCGCTTCCACTTGCCTGCGAAGAGGTTCGAGCCGTCAGCGGGTTGGGTCTGCTCCTCGGGCTCGGGCTCGGGGTCGGTCGGATTGCTGACCGGCAGACAACCCCAGAGCGCGAGGGGCGCCAGGAGCGTGGCGGCGAGCAGGCTACGACGCAGGCTGGACATGGACTTCCTCCCTTGGAAGAGCCCCTGTATACCGGCCCTCGCGGACCGCCGCTACTCCCCTTCGGCGCGCTGGGGTCGACGGTCGAGCCAGGCGCGCCAGGCCTTGCCGTCGGTGCCGTGGTCCTCTCCCGAGATCGACTTGAGCGCCGCGCGCGCCCGACCCTGGATCTCGCGCAGCGTGTGCATCACGACCTTGGTCTTGACCTGGAGCATCGAGGCCTCGGGCAGCTCGATCGGGGCGTCGATCGCGGCCCCGCCGCGCGTGCCGAGGTTGACGGGCACGCGGCGCAGTCCGCCCGCCGTGACCTGGGTGGCGTTGATCTCCATCTCGACCTTCTCGAGCACGAACACCAGGCTGGGCGCTGCGACCTCGCCCATGCCCGCCAGATACTCCATGGCTCGCACGCGCCGCTTGGGGAGGGTCTGGAGCGTCGCGATCTGGCCGTAGTAGTCGCGGGTCCGCGTCTTGTCGAGCTGGCAGGCGGCGTAGTGCGCGCGCGCCCGCAGCTTGGGGTGCTTGCTCAGGACCGCCGTCTTGACCAGCGGACGCTCGGCGTCCACGCCCTTCAGCTTGGGCAGCTCCTTCAGGGCGAGCTGCACGAGGACCTCGCTGTCGGCGTCGTCGAGCTCCTTGGCGTAGGGCCCGACGCGGGCGGCCGGCGGCCAGCGCTCGAGCTCGGCCAGGACCTCGGGGCGCTCTCGCTCGGGGGTGCGCTTGTAGCGGCGCAGCAGCTTGCTGACCTCCTTGCCCTGATTGGAGAGCAGGCGCTGGCGCAGCTTGAGCCGCTTGCGCTCGATCCGCTCGGGGAGGGGGTGGCCCTGCTCGACCTTGGCGATCGCGCTCAGCTCGACCTCCTGGGTCTTGCCGCGCACGTCGATCAGGCGGATCAGCTTGCGGCCCTCCAGCTCCCCGACCGGGGCGGCGTCGACCAGCTGGATCGTCTCCTTGCCCTCGTCCTCCACCCGGAGGTGGTAGCGCTCGGCCAGGGCGGGAGCCGCGAGGAGGAGGGGCAACAGGAGGGCGATCGGGCGCATGGGGTCTCCAGGAGGAGCAGAGCTGGCCCGAGGGTACACGACGCTCGGGGCGCTCCGGTTCCTGACGACTCCCTCAACGCAAAGACCCCCGCCGGTTGGGGCGGGGGTCGGTGGGCTCTCCGAAAGAGACGAGGAACCTAGCGGTCGCGGAGTCGCTTGCTGCTGGCGTCGAGGAACTCGCGCTCGGCGTCGCTGAGGGCGTCCATGCCCTCTCGGCCGATCTTGCGCAGGATCTCGTCGAGGCGCTCCTCGAGCGCGGCGGGGCTCTCGCCCTCGCTGTCCTCCTCGTGCTCGAGCCAGTCCGACTCGTCCTCTTCGAAGGAGGCCTTCCAGGCGTCGGGCGAGACCTGCCAGGTCTCGCGCTCGGGGGTGCTGTCCTGGATCAGCTCTTGGGTGACCTCGTCGGGCGACATGTTCTCGAGCATCTTCATCAGGCTGTTGAACTGCCAGATCAGGCTCTCGACCGCCTCGACGGTGGTCCCGGCCCGCTCCGCGATCCGCTGGCGGCGCTCGAGGCCGCTCTCGCCTTCGAGCAGGCGGGGGTCGAGCCGCTCGTCGAGGGTCATCGCGCGGAGGATGTTCTCGATCGGCTCGAGGTCGTCGAGCTTGAAGTCCACCTCGCGCAGGACCGCGCCGAGTCCGGGGACCTGGTCGAGGAGGTCCTCGAGGGACCCCATCCCTTTGATCGCCTCGAGGCGCCGCAAGAAATCATCGAAGTTCCAGGCCATTGGTTCTCCTCGGGCGGAGGGGACGCAAGCGCCGGTCCTCACACAACCCCGGGCGCTTCAATCGTAGCGACTGGAATCCAGTGACACAGGGGCGAAGGAGCCTCCGAGTCACGCCACTCTGGCAGGCCCCTGTCGCAAGTCGTTGCGGGGCAACGCTCAGCGCGGGATCGAGCAGGCGACGCGGAAGCCGATCGCGAGGCGCTGAGCGTCGCGGGGGTCCGTGCCCCGGCAGGCGACGTGGGCCACCGACGCGCCGCCAAAGAGCATCCCGCCGCCGCGCCGGATGCGCGTGTGAGATCCCTGCGCTCGGCGGAAGGGCCGCCCGTCGCGGGGGGTCTCGGCCTGGGAGTGGGGATCGTCGGCGCACCACTCCCAGGCGTTGCCGAGGGTGTCGACGAGCCCGAAGGCGTTGGGCGCGCGTCCCTGGGGGAGCACGGGCAGCGGAATGAACCACTGACTCATGCTGCGCACGCGCGGGCGCGCGGCCATGGCGTGTAGCCAATAAACGGAGTTCTCTCCGGCGAGGTCGGGCTCCTCGCCCCACCAGTAGGGGGTCGTGGTCCCCGCCCGGGCGGCGTACTCGAACTCGGCTTCGCTGGGGAGGCGGAGTCCGTCGCCGGCGAGCTCGAGCCAGTTGAGGGTGTGGTCGAAGTGGACGTTGGTCTGCGGATAGGCGGCGCCGTAGCCCTGGACCTGAGGCGCGCCGCTCACGGCCTGCCACTCGCTCTGCAGGACCTCGCCCGCGCCGATCAGGAAGGGAGCGATCCGGACCTCGAGCGTCTCGCCGGGAGGGACCTCGGTGCTGGAGAGCAGCTCTTGGGGCGTCTTCTTGAGGATCGAGGCCAGCGGGTGGTGGGCGGCCTGAAGTCCGGCCCGCTCCAGCGCGCTCACCTCGTGGCGGACCGCCGCGTTGCCGGCCCTGGCCGCGGCCGCCCGATCCCGGAGGCCCATGGGAAAGCGCCCGCCGGGGAGGAGGTGGAGGACGATCCGGGTGCGCGCGTGCTCGAAGGCCGCGATGCGGTGGCGTCGTCCGCCGGCTTCGTAGCTGCGGGTGTGGAGGAAGCGGAAGGCAGGACCCAGCCGCGTCGCGACGGCCTGGATCGCAGCGTCTTGGCGAGCGGGCTCCGCTCGGGCCCAGGCCTCGCGGTCGAGCAGGGGCCCCAGGCCGCGAGCGACCCGCAGGGTCAGGGCCTGACGGTTCCCGGCTGCGTCGACGACCCGCAGGCTCGCCTCGTCGGCGCCGGCGGGGAGGACGTAGCGGAAGCGACCGTCCTCCAGGGGGATCTCTTCGCCTCCGATCTCCAGGGTGACAGGGCTCGCGTCACTGATCCTGCCGCTGAGGGGTGCTCCCTCGGCGAGGTCGAGCAGGCCGGAGGCGCTGACTCCGTCGGGCTCGATCCGGGGCGGGGCGACGTCGCGCGCCACGCGGGCGCTCCACGCTGCGCGTGCCGGCTCGGCGTCGAGGCAGAGACGGAGCTCCAGCGCGGCGCCAGGGGTCAGCTCCAGCTCATGGGCGAAGGCGCCCGAGGCGTCGGCTCGCAAGCGCGCGCGTTCGACCCAGGGGCCGGTCGTGGCGCCGCGACCTTGGAGCGCCAGCGTCTGGTCGGGAGCGGTCTTGCCGCGCAGGGTCAGGCTGGCTGCGCGGGTGTAAGGCGGGAGGGTCTCGACCAGGAGCAGCGGCGCGGCGCCGGGAGGGGTGCTGGGCCCGGAAGGGGGCGGGGTGCTCCCCGCGCTCCGGGAAGCCGCCAGCCCTATCCCTGCCAAGGCCACGAGCGCGACGCTCGCCAGCAGGGCAGGCGTGCGACGCGAGGGCTCCGCGTAGGCGCGGAGCGCGTCGGCGACCTCTCGCATCGTGGCCCGCTCGAGGGGCTCTCGGCGCAGGCAGCGGCGGACCAGCCGAAGCAGCGGCCGGGGGGTAGCGGGCGCGAGCTGGGCGAGGTCGCGCGGCTCTTCGGTCAGGAGCTTCTTGACCAGGTTGACGGCGCTCGCGCCTTCGTAGGGCCGCTCGCCGGAGAGGCAGTAGAAGAGGGTCGCTCCGAACCCCCACACGTCGGTCGCCTCACCGGCGGTCTCCCCTTCCACCTGTTCGGGGGCCATGTAGGCCGGGGTCCCCAGCATGGACCCGGCCCGGGTCAGGCCGCCCTCGCCGTCGAGGAGGGCGGGGTCGTCGCCGCCAGCGTTGGTCAGCCCGAGGTCCTGCTCGGGGCGGGCGAGGCCGAAGTCGACGAGGACGGGGCGCTCGCTGCCTCGCTCGACGAGGATGTTCTGGGGCTTGAGGTCGCGGTGGATCACGCCGTTCTCGTGGCAGGTGACCAACGCGTCGGCGACCGGGGCGAGGAGTCGGGCCAGCCAGCGCGGGTCGTAGTCTCCGGCCCCGCGCGCCTCCGCGAGGGCGACCTCGAGGTCGCGGCCGTCCACGAGCTCCATGGTGAAGAAGGGGAGCTGTCCTTCCTCGCCGAAGTCCGAGACGCGGACGATGTTTGGGTGCTTGAGCTTGGCCAGGGTCTGCGCTTCTCGTTCGAAGCGCGCCAGCAGCTCTCCTTCGGCGCGCGAGAGCATGACCTTGAGGGCGACCGGCTGGTCGAGCTTCGTGTGTCGGGCGCGGTAGATCACCCCCATTCCGCCACGACTGAGCTCGCCTTCGATCGCGTAGCGGCCGAACTCTTGGCCCGCGCCCAGGCGCGTCGCCCTTCCCGCCCCAACGCTCGGTGGCGCAGCGGTAGTGGGGACGGCCAGGGTCGCGAGCCCGTCGGCCGAGGCCGAAGCCAGGGCGGAGGCGTCTGCGGCGGCGGCGCGGCGGACCTCCTCAGCCAGCACGGGAGGAATCTTCTGCCAGGTCAGGAGGACTTGGCACAGGTCGATCCCCTGCCGCTGCGCTTCGCCCCATGCCTGGGAGAGCAGCGCCTGCGGAACTCCGCGCGCCTGGAGGTGGCGGCCCTGTAGTTCGTCCCGACTCATCCCAGCCACAGCGGGCACTCTAGCGGCGCCGGGGTCGGGTTGAAACGAATGGGCAGATCTTGCCCACCGACCTCACGAATCCGGGTCGATCCCACGAGAGTTGCCCTGGACCGCGGCTTGCACTCCCTGCACTTCGTGACGATCCCCCGCCGCTTCCTGCCCAACCAAGCCCACGCGATCTCCCGCCGCTGCGCCGAGCGCCGGTTCTACCTCCGGCCTTCCCTGGAGAGCATGCACCTCCTGCTCTACGCCCTCGGCCGGGCGCTGACGGACATGAAGCCCTGGCGAAGCGCAAGCAGGGCCCGTCAGCTCGCGGTGGTGTGTCCGCTCCTCGGAGTCGGACCTCGCCGCGCCTGGGGGCTAGACTTGGCCGCGTGATTGGCGAACAGCTTGGAGAGTATCGAATCCTCGCGCGGCTCGGCTCTGGCGGCTTTGGGGTCGTCTATCTGGCCGAGGACGTGCGGCGCTACGGCGAACGCGTCGCGCTCAAGGTGCTGGGCGAGCAAATGCGGGGGTCGCCGGCGGGGCTGAAGCGCTTCGCGCGCGAGCTGACCGTGCTGCAGCAGATCGCGCACCCGCGGATCGTGGCGCCGCTCTGCGAGCTGCGGGACGACGGCGAGCGGAGCTACTTCGCCATGGAGCTCGTGGCGGGGCGAAACCTGGCCGAGGTGCTGCTCGAGCTGGGGAGGCTCGAGCCGAGCGAGGCGCTGCGGATCGTGTGCGACGCGCTGGAGGGACTCGCGGCGGCGCACCAGAACGGCGTGCTCCACCGCGACGTGAAGTGCGCCAACCTGCTCGTCGACGCCCAGGGACAAGTCCGGCTCTGTGACTTCGGCCTCGCGCGCGCCGTGGACCAGGTCCGCCAGACCATGAGCCAGACCCTGCTCGGGACCCCGGCCTACGCCTCCCCCGAGCAGTCGCGAGGACTCGACGCGCGGGTCGAGAGCGACCTCTACTCCATGGGCGTGGTGCTCTACGAGCTGCTCACCGGCACCCTGCCCTTCAAGGCAGAGACGCCCGTCGCGCTGCTGCGCTTGCACCTCGAGGCCGAACCCGATCCCCCCAGCCGACGCCGGCCAGGAATGCCCGAGGAGCTCGACGCGGTCGTGCTCAAGGCGCTCTCGAAGGAGCCCATGCAGCGCTACGAGAGCGCCGAGGCCATGCGCGAGGCCTTGGAGGAGGTCCGCGCCCAGCTGCCTCCGCCCGCCCAGGCCATGAGCATGGTCCCCCTGATCGAGCGGGCCAACCGCGCGCTCGAACAGAACGTGCAGAAGAACCGGGTCCGGCGCTCGGCTGGGATCGGCGTGTGGGTCGGCGCAGGACTCCTCGTCGCCGCCTTCGCCTACGGCTTGCTCCGCGTCGCGGAGCGAATCGAGGTCGACCCCAGCGAGCGTGACCTGGCCCCCGTCACCAGCGCGGAGCTCGCCGCACCCCGAATGGAGGTCACCCTCGCTGGGGAGCGGGTCTTCGTGGGGCGCTTCAGCTACCGCGGCGACCGGGTCAGGATCGTGAGCGAAGACGGGGTGGTCACCGAAGCGCCGCGCAAGCTGCTCGTGCGCACCCGTCAGCTCGGACCGGCCCCCGTCGCTCCTCTCGAGTCGAGCAGGGCCGCCGAGGTCGAGAGCGGGCGACGCTGACTCGAACCAACGCAAGCGGGGCAGGCGCTCGCGCCTGCCCCGTGCGTGGGTTGGACTCGCAGCCCCGAGCTAGTTCTGGGGCGCGTACTTGACGCTGCAGCCGTAGGGCTTGGTCGAGGTCTTCTCCACGTCCTTGCCCGCCAGCACGGCGTCGAGCGCGTTGGCGACGTAGTTCACCTCACCCAGCTTGCGCGGGTTGCGGACGTCGTCGATCGCGCCGGCGTAGCGCAGCTTGCCCTCGGCGTCGATCACGTACATGTGCGGCGTGGTCCGCGCGCCGTACATCCGCCCGACCTTGCCCGACTCGTCGAGCAGGATCGGATACTCGATCTTCCACTTGGCCTTGGCCTTCTTGTTCAGCTCCACGCCGTGGCCCTGCTTGCCCTTGGCGCCGCTGTTGATCGCGACCCAGGTCACCTTGGCGTCGTCGCCCTTGCAGTACTTCTTGTAGAGGTTCGCCATGGTCGGGAAGCGCTCGTGGTGCTTGACCACGAAGGGGCAGCCGGGGTTGAACCACTCGATCACGACGATCTTCTTCTCGGCGAGCAGCTTGCTGAGCGAGACCTCCTTGCCGTCGAGGGTCTTGAGGGTGAAATCGGGGGCCTTCTCGCCAACCTTGGCGACCGGCTCGTCCTTGGCCTGGACGTCCGAGGTGACCAGACCCGCGGTCAGCGCCAGCATGGCGGCGGCCGCGAGAGTGAAAGACGTACGCATTGAAGCTCCTGGGTCTTCCTTCCTCCGAAAGTGCGGCGCGCTCAAGACTTGCTCTTGGCGGCCGACTCGGCGCCCGGAGGCGACGCCGAGATCCAGTGATACGTGGTGTGACCCTCGCGCGTGAGCGCGAGCAGGCCCTTGATCTGCTTGGCTTTGAGCGCGGCGGGGGGGTATTGGACCGAGAACTTCGCCCCCTTGCTCACGAGGCCGGTCAGGCCGGGAGCGTGGTCCCTCGGCACGAGGGGGAAGTAGCGCAGCTCGCTCGCCCCCTCCGCGTGGACCTCCAGAGTCCGCCCCTTCAGCTCGACCCGCACCCCCTGCGGGAGCGGCCGGGGCAGGAGCGCGCGCGCCGCGGCGATCACCTTCGAGTCGGCCTTCCGCTCGGCCCCAGGCTGGGCCTGGACCTCGAGGGTCGCCCGCAGGGTCGCGGCCCCCGGCACGCAGGCCTCCTTGCACACCAGCCACTCGGCGCTGATCTCGAGCGGGATCTTCGTCCCAGGCGCCACGTCCTTGCCCACCCGGAGCTGGATCAGGGCCGTGACCTCGCCCTCGTAGGCGAAGGAGGCCAGGCCCGCCTGCTCGTAGGCGTGGGGCCCAGGCCACTGGGTCACGCCCGCGCGGACCCCCTTGGGGAGCCCCTTGAGCGTGATCTCGGTCGGGACCCCCGCGTCGCCCGGGTTGAGCCAGTAGATATGCCACTCGGGCACGATCTGCAGCCGAACGCCGATCCAGTGGGTCTCGCCCGGGGCCAGGTGCTCTCGCTCCCGCACCAGGCTCGCCTTGACCCGCTCCGGCTCGGGCTCGCTCGTCCCTGGCTCGACCGGCCCGTCCAGGGGGTCGTCGAGGGGATCCTCCTGAGCCCCGAGGGGGCCGCCGCAGACGAGGGCCAGCAGCAGGCAGGGGAGGAGTGAGCGAGCGAACATGCGTTCTCCAGGCTGGGTGGGAAGGGGACGAGGCGGCCAGAGGGGTCAACGCAGCAGCGGCGTGAGAGCTTCCCGCCTCTTCGACTCGCGGGCATCCTACCCATCGCGTAAGGTCCCGCCCAAGAGGAAGGATGGGGGCGTGAGCGAGCGCAACGTGTTGGACGCCAAGGGCGTCGAGGAGGCGCTGGACCGCTTGGCGGCTGCCATCGCTGCCCGCCCGCACGGCGAGGACCTGGCCGTGATCGGGATCCGGCGGCGAGGGGTCCCTCTCGCCGAGCGCCTGGCCGGACGCCTGGCCAAGCTCTCGCCCCGGGTGGGCTCCCTCGACATCACCCTCTATCGCGACGATCTGAGCCTCATCGCGGACCAGCCCGTGGTCCACGCCACCGAGATCGACTTCCCGCTCGACGGGCTGCGGGTGGTCCTGGTCGACGACGTGCTCTTCACCGGACGCACGACCCGCTCGGCCATCGACGCCCTCTTCGCCCTGGGCCGGCCAGCCCGGATCGAGCTGGCGGTCCTCGTGGACCGCGGCCACCGCGAGCTGCCCTTCGCCGCCGACTACGTCGGCCAGACCGTGGAGACTCAGCGCTCCGAGCGCGTGGAGGTGAGTGTGACCGAGCTGGACGGGAGCGACGGCGTCAAGGTGACCCAGTGAGCCGCGCCGGACGTGAGACCTTGGCCTGGACCCGGCGGCACCTGCTCGGGCTCGAGGACCTCAGCGCCGAGGAGCTGACCGCCGTCCTCGACACGGCGCGCGGCTTCTCGGAGATCAGCACCCGCTCGATCCGCAAGGTGCCGACCCTGCGCGGGCGCGTGGTCGCCAACCTCTTCTACGAGGACTCGACCCGGACCCGGCTCTCGTTCTCGCTGGCGGCCCAGCGGCTGAGCGCCGACGTGCTCTCCTTCACCAAGTCGGGCAGCTCGACCAGCAAGGGCGAGACCCTGATCGACACCGCCCGCAACATCGAGGCCATGGGCGTCGACGTGTTCGTGGTCCGCCACAAGGCGCCAGGCGCCCCGCACGTGCTCGCGCGCCACCTCGAGGGCTCGGTGGTCAACGCCGGCGACGGGGCCCACGAGCACCCGACCCAGGCCCTGCTCGACTGCCACACGATCCGCGAGGCGCGCGGCAAGATCGAGGGGCTGCACGTGGCGATCGTGGGCGACATCGGCCACTCGCGCGTCGCGCGCAGCAACCTCTTCGCGCTCAAGACCCTGGGCGCAAAGGTGACCCTCGTCGGCCCTCCGACCCTCGTCTCGGGCAGGTTCCGCGAGCTGGGCGCCGAGGTCAGCCACGACCTCGACGAGGTCCTGCCCGAGATCGACGTGATCAACATGCTGCGGATCCAGCGCGAGCGGCAGGGGCACCTGAACTTCCCCTCCCTGGTCGAATATTCGCGCCGCTTCGCGCTCAACGAGAAGCGCATGAAGCGCGCCAAGAAGGACGTGCTGGTCATGCATCCCGGCCCCCTCAACCGCGGGGTCGAGATCACCCCGGAGGTCGCCGACGGCCCCAACTCGGTGATCCTGAACCAGGTCGCCTCGGGCCTCGCGGTGCGCATGGCCGTGCTCTTCCTCGTCACGGCCGCCAAGGAGCGGGCTCAGAAGGAGCAGCACTCGACCGAGCAGGCGGCGCTGCCCAGCGGAGGTGCCTCATGAGCGAGCTCTTGATCGCGGGCGGGCGCGTGGTCGACCCCGCGCGCGGCGTCGACGGCGAGCTCGACGTGCTGCTCGTCGACGGCAAGGTGCGCGCGGTCGCGCCGGACCTGCGCGGGCAGCGCGACTACGAGCGCGTGATCGACGCCAAGGGCTACGTGGTGACCCCTGGCCTGATCGACATGCACGTCCACTTCCGCGAGCCCGGGCGCGAGGCCGACGAGACGATCGCCTCCGGCAGCGCGGCCGCCGTGCGCGGCGGGATCACCAGCGTGGCGGTCCTCCCCTCGACCCAGCCCGTCGTCGACGACGAGGCGGCCGCCGAGTTCCAGGTCCTGCAGGGCAAGCGGGCCGGGCGCGCCTGGATCCACCCCATCGGCGCGCTGACCCGCGGGCGCAAGGGCGAGTCCCTCGCCGAGCTGGAGGGGCTGGTCCGCGGCGGGGCGGTCGCCTTCTCCGACGGCGACCAGCCGGTCCGCTCGGCTGAGGTCCTCCGCTGCGGCATGCTCTACGCGCGCATGCTCGATCGCCCCGTGATCGTGCACGCCGAGGACGCCGACCTCGCCAAGGGCGGCGTAATGCACGCCGGCCTGACCTCGTTGACCCTCGGGCTCTCGGGCAAGTCCGCGGCCTCGGAGGAGGTGGCGGTCAACCGCGACATCGCGCTGGCCCGCCTGACCGGCGCGCGGCTGCACTTCGCGCAGCTCTCGGTGCGCGGCTCGCTCGCGCAGGTCCGCGCCGCCAAGGCCGAGGGCTTGCCGGTGACCTGCGCGGTGACCCCGCACCACATCTCGCTGACCGACGAGGCCGTGCGCAGCTTCGACCCGCACTACAAGGTCGATCCCCCCCTGCGGACCCAGGCCGACCTCAACGCGCTCCTCGACGCGATCGAGGACGGCACGGTCGACGCTCTCTGCTCGGGCCACGCGCCCCACTCGCGCGAGAAGAAGGAGGTCGAGTTCCAGGAGGCGCCTCCCGGTGTGATCGGCGTCGAGACCTTGCTGCCGATCGCCGTCACGCGCCTGGTCAAGGAGCGCGGGCTGCCGCTCAAGCGGCTGGTCGAGCTGCTCTCGACCGCGCCGGCGCGGATCCTCGGCCTGCAGAGCGGGACCCTCGAGCCCGGCAGCCCGGGCGACGTGAGCGTGCTCGACCTCGAGCACGAGTACGCGATTCGAGACGACTTCCGCAGCCACTCCAAGAACACGCCCTTCGTGGGGGAGACGGTCCGCGGACGCGCGATCTACACCGTCGTCGGCGGGCGAGTCGTCTACGACCGCGCCGCCGAGGACCCCGCCACCATGGCTCACCTGGCAGGACAGCGCGCGTGACCCACATCCTGCTCGCCAACGACGACGGGGCGGACGCCCCCGGGCTGATCGCGGCCTACGAGGCGCTCTGCGAGCTGGGTGAGGTCACGGTCGTGGCCCCGGCTCAGCAGCAGAGCGGTCAGGCCCACGCGATCACCCTCGAGACCCCCCTGCGGGCCAATCGCCTCCGGGAGCGGCCGGGATACCGCGTCCCAGGGACGCCCGTCGACTGCGTCAAGCTGGCCTTGAACCAGCTGGTGGAGTCGCCGCCGGAGCTGGTCGTGAGCGGGATCAACCAGGGCACCAACGGCGGGATCCTCGTGCACTACTCGGGCACCGTGGCCGCGGCCAAGGAGGCCTGCCTGCAGGGAATCCCCGCCATGGCGGTCTCGCTCTGCCAGTATCGCGACTGCGACTACAGCGCCGCGGCCCGGGTGACCCGGACCCTGGCCGAGCGCCTCCTCGCCCAGCCCCTCCCGCGCGGGGTGCTGCTGAACGTCAACGTCCCGCCGGGTCCCTATGAGGCGCTGGCGGGCCTGCGCTGGTGCCGCCAGAGCCTGGCCTCCCTCGACGACGTCTACGAGCGGCGCGAGGACCCCCGCGGACGCCCCTACTACTGGCTCGGAGGCTCGGGCCCCTTCAAGGGCGAGGCCGAGCACGACGACCTGATCGCGGTCGAAGGGGGCTACGTGGCCTTGACCCCCCTCCGGGTGGACTGGACGGACGAAGAGAGCTGGCGGGGCGGCGGGAGTGCCTTGGTAGAGCCTCTCTAGACGCCCCGGCCCCGTGTCATCAGGGTTGATGATTCACGAGAGCCGCGATCTTGGCGACAAACGAGGACATGCTGCTCGTGTTGCTCTGTTTGTCCCGCTCGGAGAACCGAGTCGAGCTGGTCCGCTCGGTTCGCGAGGTGGTCGAGCCGCGCGGATTGGTCACGGCGCTGACCCGACCAGCGGAGCTCGAGCGGCTCCTGGAGCAGATCCTGCCGACCCTCCTGGTCGTGGACTACCCCACCAGCGTCCCCGCTGGGCTGCCGGTCTTGCGCTTCGCTCCGGCTACCTCGCCCACGACCCTGTCGGTGGCCGTCCGCGACGCCCTCGGCCAGGTCGACCTCGACGCCCGCAGCGGACGCATGTTCGCGGCTCGTCGGCGGGGCCGCGTTCAGTAGGCGCGCAGGAAGGCCTCGATCAGCACGTCTTCGCCCACCGGCCGGCTCTCGAGGTGCACGGCCCGCGCGCCCAGCTCCACGCGCTCGACGCCCGCGCCCGCCACCGGCGTGGGAGCTGAGGCGCCGCCCAGGATCCGGCCCGCCAGGTAGCACTGGACCCGGTCGACGAGGCCGGCGGCGAAGAGGCTGGCCAGGAGGCCGCCGCCGCCCTCGACCAGCACCTGGCGCAGGTCGCGCGCACCCAGGGCAGCCAGGAGCGCGGCGACGTCGAGGTGGTCTCCCGCGGGCGGACAGGCGAGGACCTCGGCGCCGGCCGCGCGGAGGGCCGCGCAACGCGCCGCCGGTGCGTCCTCGCGCACGGCCACCAGCAGCGGCGTCTCGCCCGCGCTCTGGACCAGCTTGCTCGTGAGCGGCAGGCGGGCCCGGCTGTCGCACACGATCCGCAGGGGGTCACCGCCGGGGACGCCGCGGCGGGTCAGGCGCGGGTCGTCCGCGAGGGCGGTCCCGATCCCGACCGCGATCGCGTCGACCTCTCCGCGCAGGCGGTGAACCTCCTCGCGGGCGGCCTCGCCCGAGATCCACTGCGAGTGGCCCGTGCGGCAGGCGATCTTGCCGTCGAGGCTCATGGCCCACTTGGCGGTCAGGTAGGGCAACCCGACGCCGCGCTGCGCCTTGAAGAAGGGGCCGTTGAGCCGGCGCGCGGCGGCCTCCAGCACGCCGACCCGCAGCTCGACCCCCGCCTCACGCAGGCGGCGCAAGGACTCGCCGCCCATCGCGGGGTGCGGGTCCGCGCTCGCCACCACGACCCGCGCCAGCTGGTGGGAGAGGACGGCCTCGACGCAGGGAGGCGTCCGCTTGCCTGGGAAGGGCCCGCAGGGCTCGAGCGTCACGTAGAGCGTCCCGCCAGCCGCCGAGGCGCCCTCCGGCAGCGCCGCGAAGCAGGCGGCCTCGGCGTGCGGACCGCCGCTCTCGGCGTGGAAGCCCTCCGCCAGGACGCGTCCCTCGCGCACGAGGACGGCCCCCACGCGCGGGTTGCGCCCGACGCGATAGTCGCCCCGGGCTGCCAGCGCCAGGGCCCGCGCCATGAAGCGCTCGTCCTCGCAGGCGGGGTCCTTCAGACGGAGCCCTACTCGCGGTAGAGGCGGTCGAGCTCGGCCTTGCTCCGGCGCCGCTTGCCGCCGCCGCCTCCGCCGCCGCGGCGGCGCGGGGGCAGTTCTTCGCCGTCGTCGTCGAGGACAGCCCGAGCGGGCGCCGCCGCCGGAGCGGCGG
>MDTG01372770.1_pt1 | contig 32984 bp, 34 predicted proteins | sample 811421 | NCBI WGS metagenome assembly MDTG01 (sample SAMN05326645, study PRJNA326480) | marine metagenome | isolation source: seawater | place: Pacific Ocean: South East | collected 2011
ATGTAAATTAATAATTTCAAAAATATTAAATAAGTCAGAGAGCGAAATAAAATATATGTCTCATCCTTGTGGAAGTTATAATACAAACACTTTAATGGCATTAAAGGACCTTGATGTTCAGTTAGGATTTCGTCAAACGATGGGCATTGAAAAAGAAAAAGGAATGTTAAAAATTAATAATTCTCACTTAGAAATTGCTAGAAAGGATCATGCGGATATTTTTAATTTAATGAATAAATGAAAATAACTTTATTTACATCGAATAATACCAGACATAATTATTTAATTAATTTATTATCAAGAGTTTGCAAAGAACTTTATGTTGTCCAAGAATGCAATACAATATTTCCAGGTCTAGTTCCAGATCATTACCCTGCATCTAAAGTTATGCAAAAATATTTTGACAAAGTTTACGCTGCACAAAAAAAATTATTTGGGAACCCCTATATAAACTGTACAGCAAATAAAATAAAATTACTGCCAGTTCTTGCAGGTGAAATTAATAATTGCTCGCTAAAATTTTTAAAAGATTTCCTTAAAAGTGAAATTTATATTGTATATGGGAGCAGTTACATTAAAGGTGACCTAGTAAATTTTTTGGTAAAAAAACGAGCGATCAATATACATATGGGGGTTTCACCTTATTATCGTGGAACAGACTGTAACTTTTGGGCATTATATCAAAATAATCCACACTTAGTTGGTGCCACGATTCACTATCTCACAAAAGGGTTGGACAATGGACCAATGTTGTATCACGCAGTGTCTAATATTAAAAAAAACCCTTTTGAATATACTATGTCAACTGTTAAGGCTGCATTTCATTCATTAGCAGATAGGATTAAGGATAAATCTATTTTAAAGCTTAAGCCATTAAATCAAGAAAGGTCTAAAGAAATAAACTATTCCAAAAAAATTGAATTTAATAATGCAATAGTTTCAAAATATTTTAAAAAACAAATTAATTTAAAAAGTAAAAAAATTGATATTAGTTTGCTTAAAGACCCTTATTTTCTAAAACATTAAATTTTTGTATGTTAGAGATTAGTAATTTAAAAAAAAAAAAAATTTTTGTATTATCATCATTTGGTCACGCAGGAATTGATTGGATCAGTTCTTTATTTGATAACCATCCGGAAATTCTTATAATACCATCACTTAGTTTTTTTAGAAAAATTGAAAAAATTAAATTAAAAGCAAAAAAATTTGATAAATATAATGATTATGAAAAAATTAAAATTTTTTGTGATAGCTTATTAAAGCAGTCAAAAAACAAATCTTTAAGATTAAAATTAAGAAAAATAAACAAAGTGAATTTATATAAAAATATAATAAAAATTTTTGATAAGGTAAATGAGGCTAAATTTGAAAAAAAATTATTTTATGCAGTGCATTACTATTTTATAAAACTATATAATTTGAAACTTAAAAAAATAAAAATAATTATATGCCATGAACATGCACCTTGGAATTGTAAAAACTATCTTAAGTACTTTAATGCAAAATTAATCACAGTAATTAGAGATCCGAGAGCAGCTATATCTGGATCTTTTAGGGGCTATCAGCGATCTAAAATATTAAGTTTAACTCACAGACTTGAAATGACATTTTGCTTCTTATTTCATTCAATAAAAAATTTTAATAAGTATTATCAAAATAATTTGTACTTAATTTCAAATGAAAAATTTAATAAAAACCTATCAAAAGAGATGAAAAAATTGTCCAAATGGTTAAATATTAATTTTAAAAATTCGATGCTTAAGCAAACTTTTCTGGGTAGAATTTGGCATGGAGAATCATCATACAAATCTAAAACTGACTTAAAATATAAAGTTGAAAAAAACTATTACAAATCAAAAAATGTCAAAACTAGATGGCTGGAGTATTTGAATAATGAAGAGATAAAATTTATTGAAATAAATTTTAGACAAATTTTCAAAATAGGGAATTATAAAAAAAAATTTAATTTAAGTTTTTTCGAAAAAACTTATGTTCAAATTAAATTTATTATTATGGTTAATTTTTTTAAGAAAAAAAATGAAATTTTAAAAATTAATTATATAAAAATCTTTATTAAAAAATTTTTATTAATATTCTTGAGAGAAAAATATAACTTTTTTTTTAAATTAATATAAACATTCATTATGAAAAATTTTTTTAGCACTAGCTTTAATATATACAATAAGAAAATTGGTTTAAATTTACCCACTTTTATAATTGCGGAGGCAGGAGTTAATCATAACGGAAGTTTAAAAAATGCATTTAAATTGGTTGATGTAGCAAAAAAGGCTGGTGCAGATGCAGTTAAGTTTCAAACATTTGATACCGAAACGTCTACGGTTAAAAGTTTAAAAAAAGCTGAATATCAAAAAAAAAATAAAAAAGACAAGGAAACACAATATGAAATGTTAAAAAGATTGGAACTTAGTTATGAAGATCATGTAAAAATTAATAACTATTGTAAAAAAAAAAAAATAATTTTTTTTTCAACCCCATCAGATTTAAAAAGTGTAAATCTATTAAAAAAAATAAACGTCCCTTGTTATAAAATATCTTCGGTTGATTTAAATAATTACGAACTAATAAAAGAAATATGCAAAACAAAAAAACCCTTAATCATCTCAACAGGAATGTCTAATTTAGAGGATGTAAAAGAAACAAAAAAAAAATTATTAAATTTTAAAAATAATAAAATTATTTTTTTACACTGTATAAGTTCTTATCCTACAAAAGATAAAGATTTAAACTTGAATTCAATTAAACTTCTTAAAAATAATATAAAATCACTAGTTGGTTTCTCCGATCATTCTCTTGGCTATTTTGGGCCTATTCTTTCTGTTGCTTGTGGCGCATGTGTTATTGAAAAACACATTACATTAAATAAAAAAATGGAAGGTCCTGATCATAAAATATCAATGAATCCTAGTGAATTTAGATTAATGATTAAAAAAGTTAGAGAAGCAGAGCTGACGCTTGGAAAAAATATTAAAAAAATAAATAGCTCAGAACTTAATACTTTAAGTGTAACTAAAAAAATTTTTATAGCAAAAAAAAAAATTATAAAAGGTCAAAAACTAAAGCAAAATATGCTTATCATTAAGTCTGGTGGGAAAGGTTTGAACTATAAAGAAATAAAACCTTTTTTGGGAAAAAAATTAATTCAAACAATAGCTAAAGATATATCAATAAAAAGAAATCATTTTAAATGAAATATAAAATTTGTTTTGCAATCACCTCTAGAGCTGATTTTTCTTTAGCTTATCCAGTTATTAAAGAATTTAAAAAAATTAAATTATTTAAAACTTTGGTTATTACATCAGGATATTTATCTGGCAATAAATATGGAAAAAAAATTGATCTAGTAAAAAAAAAATTGAAAAAAATTGATCTTGAAATTAAGAACTATCCCTCAAAAGATACTAGATATGAAATTACTAATGCACTTGCAAATGGAGTTTTAAAATTTTCAAAATATTTTGATAAGTTTAGACCAGATTACCTGTTTGTATTTGCTGATAAATTTGAAATGTTAGCTCCAGTTATGGGTTCCATCCAATTTAAAATCCCAATATGCCATATTGAGGGTGGAGATTTAACAGAAGGTGCAATTGATGATAATATTAGACACGCAATTACCAAGCTTAGTCATCTTCACTTTGCATCTACAAAAACTTACAAAAAAAGACTTATTCAATTAGGTGAAGAACCCAGTAGAATTTTAGTATCTGGATCGCCAAGTCTTGATTTAATCAAAAATTTTAAGTTTAAAACAAAAATAGATTTAACTAAAAAGTATAAATTAGATTTTAATAAAAAATTTATATTATGCACCTTTCATCCGGTAACAAATGAAATTCAAAATACAAAAAAATACATCGTTAATTTAATAAATTGTCTTAAAAAACAAAAAACAAGCATAATATTCACTTCTCCAAATGCCGATTTATCAAGTCAAGTTATAGTGAAAGAAATTAAAAATTTTTCAAAAGAAACTAAAAACGTAAGGTATTTAGAAAAATTAAATTACTCAGATTATTTAAGTTTAATGAAAAATTGCACTTTTATGATTGGAAACTCATCTAGTGGTATAATAGAATCAGCTACTATAAAAGCTAAAGTCATTAATATTGGCACAAGACAAAAAGGTAGGCTAGTACCACAAAATGTTATTTCATGTGGTTACAGTCAAAAAGAAATAAACCGATCAATTTTTAAAATTCAAAATTTGAAAACTAAATTCTTTAATCCATATTATAAAAAAGATTCAGCTAAAAAGATTTGTAATTTTTTCTTATCAAAAATAAATAAAAACCTTGCAAATAAAAAATTTAAAGATATACAATAGTTCATGGACATAGGCGCATTAACAAGAAAAATCTACTTAAAGCAGCACAAAAGAATTTCTAAAAATAAAAATGCTTTTAATAGAATTTATGGAATTTATTCTGATCAATCTTATGGTTTAGGAGAAAAATGGTTTAAAAATAAAATTTGTCTTGATGCCGGATGTGGAAATTTTGGAGCTCTCACAGTAAGACTTTCGAAATTAGGTTGCAAAAAGATTTATGCTTGTGATCTCGGAAAAAAATGGATTGATCCTATGAAGCGCAGTCTTATTGAAAGAGGCATAAAATTGAAAAATATAGACTTTAATGCTGGAGATATTTTAAAACTTAAGTATAAAAAAAATTTTTTTGATTTTGTTGCTGTCAACGGGGTTTTACCTCATTTAAAAAATATTAAAGAAATTCAAAAGGGCTTTGCAGAGGGTGCAAAAGTTTGTAAAAAAGGAGGATATTACTTTACTTCTTATGGAGTTTCCGGAGGTCTGGTCCAAGCAGTGATTTTACCAGCAATTAGAAAACATTATAAAACCAATAAAGAATTTAAAAAATTTATTGACAATATAAACTTCTCAGAAATTGATAAAATTTTGAAATTTATTGTTAAGGTTAATAAAAAAAATAAAGGGCCAAATATTAATTATGGTTTTTTAAAATCACTATTCGGAGAAGATTTTTGCGTTTTTTTACACAATCACATCCAAGCACCTTATTGGCTAACCAATGAATGTTCTAAAGAATTGATTGCATCAATGTATAAAAAAAATGGTTTCAAAGAAGTAAGACGAATAAAAAAATTTGTTAAAAGAGATGACATAAGAAAATTCTTTGCTCCTTTACACTTCGAAAGAGATAGTCAAATTTCCAAATTATTGTATGGACAAGGTTATATGCAATACATTGGTAAAAAAATTTAAATAAATGCTAAGTCTCAATAGTGCAAATGAATGGGGTAAGCTAAAAGAGATTATAGTTGGTAAAATACCAAATACATATCTAATACCCACTACCAAAAAAACACCGTTTACAAAGAGTGATATTGATTTAATTAAAAAATGCTCAAGAGAAGTTTTTCCAAAAAAAATGATATCTGAGTCACAAATCGAAATAGAAAATTTATGCCATATAATAAAGAAATTTGGAGCTAAAGTTTTGAGACCATCCCAGGATCACGTAGGAAAAATTTTCTCTACGCCTTACTATCATAGCATAGGAGAAATAGTTTATAATGCCAGAGATTTAGTTTTAATTGTGGGAAATAAAATAATTGAATGTCCTTCACAAGAGAAATATCGATTGTTTGAAACGTACGGTTATCAGAAAATTTTTCATAAGTATTTTAAAAATGGGGCAGAATGGATTTCAGCACCAAGGCCAAAAATTAATAAAACAAACTTAATTAACAAAAAAAAAGGAAAAAAAATCTTTCAAAAATTGCTAGAAAATGAAATCTCTTTTGAAGCAGCAAATATTTTAAAACTTGGCAAAGATTTATTGTATCTCGTATCACGATCAGGTAACAGGCTTGGTGCAAAATGGTTGCAGCAAGTAGTAGGAAAAAAACACAAAGTTCATGTTACAGAGGGTATATACGGCGGAAGTCATATCGACTCAACGATAATGGCATTAAGACCAGGATTGGTTTTAATTAATGGTTCAAGAGTAAAAAAAGATAATTGTCCAAAAATATTAAAAAACTGGAAAAAGATCTATTTTGAAGACATTATAGAAACCCCAAAAAAAGTAATAAATTTTCATAATAAAGTAAGAAAAAAAAATTTTAAAGTTCTTAAAAACAAAGGGCTAATAACTGATATTAACCATATAGCATCACCATGGATAGGAATGAATTTTTTATCATTGGATAAAAACACAGTTGTAGTAGATAGTTTACAAATAAATTTAATTAAATTATTAGAAAAAATGAAATTTAATGTAATACCAATAAAGTTTTCAAATTCGTATTTTTTAAAGGGGGGCCTTCATTGTTGCACACTAGATACTATTAGAAAAGGTTGATGAAAATATTAGCTGTTATTACTGCTAGGGCCAACTCTACAAGATTAAAAAATAAAAACCTAAGAAAAATAAAAAATCAAACATTAGTTGAAATTACAATAAATTTTGTATCAAGAATAAAAAAAATTTCGGATATTATAATTTCTAGCGACTCAAATAAAATTAATGAAATTGCGAAAAAAAAACAAATAAAGATTGTTGAAAAAAGACCATTTGGATTATCTATGAAAAATACATCATCCGCTTTAACAGTAATTCATGGAGTAAAATGGTATGAAAAAAAATTTGGTAAAGTTGATGCTGTTGCTTTATTTCAGCCAACCACACCATTTAGAAATATCACATTTATTAACAAATGTATTGACAAGTTTATCTTAAAAAAAAAACCAGTTGTTTCATCTTTAATTTCAAGTAAAAAAAAATTAAATTCAAGCGATGGTTCTATTTATTTAATTCTAAAAAAAGATCTATTTAGATTGAAAAGTTTTAATGAAGTAATTGCAACAAAGGTATATTCCACTGACTCTAAATATAGCATTGATATTGACAATATGAATGATTTAGAGAGAGCAAAAAAACTAGCAAATATTATTAATAGAAATGATTTATTTTAGAAATCTTAAATATTTTCAATAACTTAAAATCAAAGGACTGGTTAATTTTGTTTATTACTTTTTTTAAAAAATTATTACATACTAAATTTTTTTTTAATATTCCATCTAGATGTGATTTTATAATTTACACAGACAAGGAAAAAGAAAGATTTTTTGATAATTTAATTCCAAATAAAGAAATATTTTATATTTATAGGTTTGATTATGGAATAAATATTTTTTTTTTGATATTATGCTCGATTGTATATTTTCACAAAAAAATTACTTTTAAAGAAAAGTATTTTTTATTTATTAGTAGGTTTTATAAGCCAAAAATAATCATAACAACATATGACAATGAAATTTTTTTTTATAAACTTAGATATATTACCAATATTGATACTTGTATTATTCAAAATGGATATAGAGCTTATTATGTGGATGTATTTAGTAAAATAGAAAAAGTTAACATTAAGAATTTTAATGTAACTTATAAATTTTTATATGGACCTTCAATTGGCAAATTATACGATAAATATCTGCCTGGAAAAAATATATACATAGGGTCATTTAAAAATAATTTTATAGAACAAAGTGAAAGTAAAAAAAATACTACTTCAATAGGTTATATTTCTCAATTCAGAAATGTTAAAGATTACTTGCCTGAAGTAGATGTAATTAATTTTTTAAATAAATACTGCAATGAAAACGATTTCCAACTCAACGTACATTTATTGGGTTCAAGCAAGGTTTTTGGAAGAGCGGCAAAAATTTTAAAACCAGAGCTAAATTTTTATCAAAATCATTTAAATTGTAAAAATAAGATTATAATAAGGAATGACTCATTAGATAATTATAGATCTTTGATGAATGAAAATATTATTGTCAATATTGATTCAACACTTGGATATGAAATGTTAGCTCGAAGAAAAAAAATTATTTTTTTCTCTTTTAGAGACTCTAACAAAAAATATTTTGGTTGCTGTGATGAAAAATCACATAATTTTGGATGGCCTACAAAATATGAAAATACTGGATTATGTTGGTCTAATATTTATGATGAAAGTGTATTAAGAAAAATTTTAGACAATGCAATTACTTGTGAAACTAATTTATGGAAGAAAAAAATTACAGAATATGCAGATAATCTTATAAAATATGATTATAATAATAATGAGATTAAAAAGATAATAAATCAAATAAATGAAAGATAAACTACTTTATTCACAGTTGAATTCGAATATGATTATTGAAAAGGATCAATCTATAGAATTGGCAATTAAGAGATTAAATAAATCGGCATCAAAGATATTAATCGCTTTAGATAAAAAAAAATTTTTTTACGGTACAATTACAGATGGTGATATTAGAAGAGGTTTTGTAAAAAAATTTAACCTAAAGACCCCAGTAGAAAAAATAATAAATATTAGACCAATAGTAGTTAATAAAGTAATTCCAGAAGAATTTGCAAAAACTATAATGCAAGAAAAAAAAATAGAACACCTTCCTGTAGTAATAAAAAAAAAAATTAAAGGTTTATATTTTAGAAATAAAATTGTTGAAACTAATAAAATTAAAAACAAAATAATAATAATGGCTGGAGGAAAAGGAAAAAGATTAATTCCATTGACAAAAAGAACACCAAAACCAATGATTTCAATAGAAGGAAAACCTATGTTGTTACATATAATTAAGAGTTTTAGCAATCAAGGGCTAAAAAATTTTTACATTTCAGTTAACTATTTGTCTAACAAAATAATTAAATATTTTGGTAACGGGAGTTTTTATAATTTAAAAATAGATTATTTAAAAGAAAAGAAGCCACTAGGTACAGCTGGATCTTTAAGTTTGCTCAAAATAAAGAAGAAGCCTGAAAACATCATTGTTTCTAATTGCGATATAATCGCGAAAGTTGATATTATTCAGATGTTATCCTTTCATAAAAAATATAAAGCAGATGTTACTATAGCATCAGTTTCGCACGAAACACAAAATCCTTATGGGGTAATAGAGACAGATGGATTTAATGTGAAGAATTTTATTGAAAAACCTATACATAAACATTATGTAAATTCTGGTATATATATTTTTAAGTCATCAAACTTAAGATTTATAAAAAAAAATACAAAAGAAGATATGAACAACTTTTTAGAAAGACTGCTCAAAAAGAAAAAAAAAAATATTAATCTACCCAATATTTGGAAATTGGTTCGATTTGGGAAATTTACATGTTCTTAAAAACTTTAAAAAATTAAAAAAAAATTGATACATAATCTTACAAATAAAAACATACTTATCACTGGTGGAACTGGTTCATTTGGTAACGCGTTCATAAAAAAAATATTAAAATTTTCTAAGCCAAAAAAAATAATTATTTTCTCAAGAGATGAATTTAAACAATTTGAAATGAATCAAAAGTTTCCTAAAAAAAAATACAGAAGTCTTAGATTTTTTATAGGCGATATTAGAGAAAAAGAAAGACTTGAATACGCTACTAAAGATGTAGATGTGATTATACACGCTGCAGCTTTAAAACAAATAAATACAGCAGAATATAATCCTTGGGAATTTATAAAAACAAATATCAATGGAGCACAAAATATAATTGATTGTGCAATAAAGAATAACGTAGAAAAAGTAATAGCACTCTCCACAGATAAAGCTGCAGATCCTATAAGTTTATATGGAGCGACAAAGTTTACATCAGATAAACTCTTTGTCGCTGCAAACAATATTACAGGCAAGAATAAGACTAAGTTTTCAGTAGTTAGATATGGAAATGTCGCAAGCTCAAGAGGATCAGTTATTCCTCTATTTAAAAAACTAATTAAAGAAAAAACGAATTTTATCCCTATAACCGATAAAAGAATGACAAGATTTTTTATTTCATTAGAAGAAAGTACTGAATTTGTAATTAAGTGCTTACATTTGATGAAAGGTGGAGAGATTTTTGTTCCAAAGATTCCTTCAATTAAAATTACTGATTTAGCATTATGTATGGCTCCAAAAAAGAAAATTAAAATTGTAGGAATACGCCCTGGTGAAAAATTACATGAAGTTATGTGCCCTCAAAACTCATCAAACTACACAATTGAATTCAAGGAGTTTTTTATAATAGCCCCATCAATAATTTTTTTGGATAGAAAAAAAATTAATTACTTAAAATATTCAAATAAAGTTATTGGTAAAAAAGTTAAGAGTGATTTTCAATATAGTTCTGATAATAATAAAGTTTTTTTAAAAGGCGAAGAGCTTAAGCGTAGGTTAGATCAAGTATTTTAATTTCTCAATTGAACAATATGAATATTGCTATTATTCCGGCTAGAAGTGGAAGCAAGAGAATAAAAAATAAAAATTTAATTAATTTCTTTGGAAAGCCATTAATTTATTATTCTATTAATCTAGCAAAAAAATCAGGTTTATTTGACAAAATAATTGTTTCCACAGACAGTAAAGAAATAAAGAAAATATCAAAAAATTATGGGGCTGAGGTTCCATTCATGCGTCCAAAAAGTATTTCAGGAGATAAGACAAAAGCACAAGATGTAGTAGCTCATTGCATAAAATATTTAAAAAAAGAAAAAATAAAATTTAAGTATGTATGCTGTATTTATCCAACCGCTCCATTAATGCAAATTAATGATTTAAAAAAAGGTTTTAAAAAGATCCAATTAAAATTGAATTACGTTTTTTCAGCCTGTAAATTTGATAAAAGCATTTTGAGATCATTCACTTTAAAAAAAGACAAAACAATACAATTTATTAAACCAAATTTAATTAATAAAAATTCTCAGGATCTTGACACAACCTTCTTTGATGCGGGTCAATTTTATTGGGGAACAAAAAAAAGCTGGTTAAAGAAAAATTTATATTTATCAAAAGGATCGATAATTGAAATAAATCCAAAATATGTTCAAGATGTTGACTATTATAAAGATTTATTAGTTCTAAAAAATAAATTTAAAAAGATTAAAAAAAAATGAAAAAGAAAAAAATTTTCATTACAGGTGCTTATGGGTTGCTTGGAACGACATTAAGTAAAAAATTAAAAGAGAATGGTTATAGAATTATAAGACATGGTACAAAAGAAAGTAGAGATACTTCTTTTAATTTAGAAAATTTTAGTATTTTAAAAAAAAAATTAGATAAAATTAAACCTAATTTAATAATTAATCTTCTAGCTCTAACAAATGTCGATGAATGTGAGAGGAATATAGCAAAAGCATATAAATTAAATGTAAAGTATTTAAAAAACCTCAGTGAATATTTGAAACTTACTAATAATAAATGCAGACTTATCCATATATCTACTGACCAAGTATATTTTGGAAAAGGTCCTCATAAGGAGAACGATGTAAATCCAATTAATAATTACGGAATTACGAAATTTTTAGGAGAATTAGTGGCTCTTGAAAATAACGCTTTAATTTTAAGAACAAACTTTGTTGGCAAGAGTGAAAATCAAAGAAGAAAAAGCTTAAGTGATTGGTTTATTGAAAATATTAAAAGGGGAAATAAGATAAATATTTATAATAATATTTTTTTTAATCCTTTAGAAATAAATTATTTATCATCTCTGATTATTAAGATTATGTTTAAAAAAAACCATGGTATTTTTAATCTAGGTTCTAAAAATGGTTTAAGCAAAGCTTTATTTTTAAATAAAATTGCTAAAGAGCTTAATCTTGATACCAAAAATTGTAAAATAAAAAAAATAAATTTTTTAAAAAATGTAGCAATTAGGCCTAAAGACATGATTATGAACTGTAAAAAATTTGAAAAGACTTTTAAAATGAGATTGCCTAGTTTACAAAATCAGATATTACAAATATGCAAACCTTATAAAAATTAAATAATAATGATTATTAAAAATAAAAAAATTGGAAATAAAGAAAAGACTTTTTTTATAGCTGATATTGCAGCAAATCATGATGGAGATCTAAACAGGGCATTAAAGCTAATTAAACTTTGTGCTGAGGCTGGAGCAGATGCTGCAAAATTTCAACATTTTAAAGCAGAAACAATAGTTAGTGATATTGGGTTTAAAAAACTTGGATCACAAAAATCTCATCAAAAAGATTGGAAAAAATCTGTTTATGAAGTTTACGAGGAAGCCTCTTTAAATGTTGAATGGACCAATAAATTAAAAGAAGAATGTGATAAGTGCGGAATTATTTTTTTTACCAGCCCTTATGATTTAAAATTAATTGATGAAATAGATAAGTTAATACCGGCTTACAAAATAGGTTCTGGCGATATTACTTATATAGAAATTATTAAAAAAATTGCTTCAAAAAATAAACCATATTTTCTTGCTACAGGAGCATCAACAATGAAAGATGTTGAAAGGGCTGTTGAAGCGGGGCTAAGTATTAATAAGGATTTATTGTTAATGCAATGCAATACAAATTACACTGCAGAAGAGGAGAACTTTAATTATATTAATCTTAAAGTATTAAATAGTTACAAAAAAAAATTTCCTAATTTACTATTAGGGTTAAGTGATCACACGCATGGGCACGCCACAGTTCTTGGAGCAGTATCTTTGGGCGCTTGTGCAATTGAAAAACATTTTACAGATGACAATAGCAGAAATGGGCCTGATCATAAATTCTCTATGAATTCTGAAACTTGGCTAGAAATGGTTAAAAAAACAAGAGAATTAGAACTTAGTCTTGGTATTGAAGAAAAAAAAATCGAAAAAAATGAAATCGAAACAGCAGTTCTTCAAAGAAGAGCTATAAGAGCTAAAAAAAATTTAAATATAGCTGAAACAATAACTGAGGATAATGTAATTTCATTGAGACCGTGTCCTAAGGAAGGCATTCAACCATTTGATAAAGAAAAAGTGTTGAATAAGAAGCTAAAAGTAAAAATTACTCAGGGCGATATTATAAAATGGGAAGATCTAGTTTAGCAATAATAATACCTGCAAAAAATGAAGTAAAAACTATAGGCAGAGTAATACAAAATGCCCGTAAATTTGGAACAGTAGTCGTTGTTGATGATGGAAGTACAGATGGCACAGATAAAGTTTCGATCCTTAAAGGAGCAAAACTTATTAAAAATAAAAAAAATTTATTTTATGATAAGTCATTAAATAAAGGATTTGAATATGTTAAAAAAAAAAAATTTAAATTTATAATTACTATTGATGGTGACGGGGAGCATGATTTAAACATGATTCCAATTTTTGTAAAAAAATTAAATAGAGGATATGACTTAGTTATAGGAAGAAGAAAAAATTTACCTAGGTTTTCTGAAAAAGTAATAAGTTTTATTTACCAAAAAAAGTACAATGTGAGTGATATGTATTGTGGGATGAAAGGATATAATTCTAAGTGGGTAAAGTGCTTTAAAAAATTTGACAGATTTGGCTCTATTGGAACAGACCTTGCATCAAGAATAATCAATCAGAAGAACACAAAATTTATAGAAGTATTTATTAAGATTAATAAGAGAAAAGATAAACCCAGAATTGGAAACAATTTTTTTGCTAATTTAAGGATTTTTAAATCCTTCTTTTTAAATCTAGCTAATAATTAAAATACTACTCAAAAATTGAAAAAAAAATATATCATAATCTCTGAAGTAGAAAAAAAAAAAAATTTTAATAATAGTTTTTCCCCTTTCATTTCCGTCTTTAGTAATAGATACTTATTAAAAAAATATAATTTTAAAGCAGATTATATAAATAATTATTCATCTAATAAAAATTTGATTCTTAAGGACGCTAAGTACATTGTATCATTTTATGAAAAAATCTTAAGAGCAATGACTCTGAGTTTAAATAGACATCACAATGTTAATTATTCAATAACATTTTGGAGAATTTTATTAGGACCATGGTTAGGCATGTTTATTTATTCATATTTTTTAAAATGGAAAAGCATAAAAAATTTAAAAAAAATAAACAGCAATTATAAAATTAAACTATTTCCATTTGATCAAAATGACTTTGTGCCTAAGAATATGGAAGAATTTAGTTCATTCATCAAATCAGAATATTGGCATCAAAAAATAGGACAAAAAGTTTGTTTAAATTTTTTTAAAAAAAAGAACCAATACGTAGAAAGATATTTAAAAAAAAAATTTTAAAAAAAAATTCTAAAAAAAATTTATTAAAAAAATTAATATCACTAATATTATATAAGTTCCCTAGTCGAAAAAACAATAAATACCTAATCATTAATTCATATTTAGGATTTTTTAGAGAGAGCTTATTAAATTTAAAATTACAGCAACTACCTACTTTTGACTTATTAGGAAATACACTTAAGTATGAAAAATTAGATATTGCAAGCAGATTTAAAATTAAAAAAAGTTTTAGTAATATTAAATTTAAAAAAAAATTTGAACATAATTTTATAAATGATTTTATTAATGAAATACCAACTGCTTTCATAGAAGGATTTCAAAATTTAAGAACAATATACAATAAACTTAACTATCCAAATAAACCTAAGGTAATTTTTTCATCAAATTTTCACAGGAATACTTTGTTAAGTTATTATATTGCTAAAAAAAAAGAAAATGGGAGTAAACTGTTTATCGGACAACACGGAGGACTATATGGAGCTGCTATTTTTTCTTGGTTCGAAAAGCATGAATTAAAAATAGCAAATAGGTTTTTTTCATGGGGCTGGAAAAATAACAAAAAAATAAAAAAATTAGGAATTATAGTTAAAACAGATAAAGTTAAGTGGAGCAAAAATAATAAAGATATTTTACTATTTATGAGAAGCAGGAACAAATATCCGGCTTCTTTTTTAAGTGGAACAAATACGGAGAATTACTACAGCTATTGTCAAAATATAAATAATTTCATTAATGGAATTAAAATAAATGTTAAAAATAATTTAGTACTCAGATATCCCCCGAACTATAATTACCTTCAAGATAATAACTTTTTAACAAATACAAGAAATCTGAAATTTAATAATAAAAAAGAATTATTCAAAACGCTCAAAAAGTCATTACTTGTAATTAATTCAACACATTCAACTTCATTTTTACAAGTTATGTCGATAAATTTTCCAAATATCTTAATCATGAATGGCAAAGATAATCCTTTAAAAGACCAAAAAAATTTTGAAACACTAAGAAAAGCTGGTATATTTCACAATAATTATAAATCTGCCGTAAAATTTGTTAATAAATTAGATAATTCTAATAAAATATTCAATTGGTGGTATAGCGAAAAGACACAGAAAGCAGTAAAGATATTTTGTAAAAATCATTCCCAAAATAATAATAAAATTATAAGTGATATTAAGGAAGAAATGGTAAATGAAAAAAAATACAATTAGAGCCAAAAGCAACATACAGCTAGTTCCTAGATCTGCTCATTGGGTAAAAAATAGAGAAGGATATTTTACTATGGAAAGAAATGAGAGAGTAGACGAATTTAGTAAAAATGTAATGGGTGTACTAAAGAAGCTCTCATCTTTTGATTTCAGAACATATCCAGATAACAATTTAATTTATGAAAAATTATCTAAATGGTTAAAAATTAAAGAGGAGAACTTGATTATTACAGAAGGTGCAGATGGAGGGTTGTTAAGAATTTTCAATGTTTTTGTTGATAAACAAGATAAAGTCCTCACTCTTGAGCCAGGATACGCAATGTATCCAGTTTATTGTAAAATGTTTAAAGCTAAGTATATTCCGCTTAAGCTAAGCAGCACTCAAAATGAAAATTATTTTTTAAAATTAAAAGAAATGATTTACAAGTTTAAACCTAAAATTGTCGCAATCGCAAATCCTAACCAGCCAATTGAGGTAATGCTTAATTTAGATCAAATAGAAGAGATCTGTAAAATAACAAAAAAATTTAAGAGTATCTTCGTTGTTGATGAAGCGTATTATCATTTTAATAATGTTTCAGCTAAAAATCTTATTAAAAAATACGATAATTTAATAGTTGTTAGAACTTTTTCTAAAGCATTTGGTCTTGCCGGCCTTAGAGTGGGTTATTCAATGTCGAATAAGAAAAATATTGATTTTTTAAAATCAATAAAACCAATTTACGAAATTAACTCAATTAATATAAAAATAATTTTATTTTTTCTTAAAAATATTAAAATTATGAAAAACTATGTTAAAGAAGTTTCAGACTCCAGACACTATTTAGTAAACTTCTTTAAAAAATATAATATTAATGTTTTTGGAAAATACTCGAATACAGTATTAATTGAATTTCCAAATAAGACTTTAGCAGAAAAGATTTCTAAGAAATTATATAAAAAAAAATATATAGTTCGGAACATGAACTTTCATAATAAAGGATTCATAAGGTTGACGCTTGGAAGTAAAAAAATAATTAAAAACTGCCTGAACGAAGTTAAACATATATTAAAATAGTTTATTTTAAATGACCGCTTGGAAAAAAAAAAATATAACCTCTTATTACATAAAAAATAGATCTAGTTTTAATGAACTGTATCTTTCTGAAACAAAATTATTAACTAAACTAAAAAATAAAAAAATAAATAAAATTCTTGATTTTGGATGTGCTACAGGAAATCTTTATAAGGTTTTTAAAAAAATGTTTAAAAATATTGAATATACTGGAATTGATATTGAAAAAGAAATGATTAAAAATGCTGTAAAAATTTTTAAAAAAGACAACAAAGTAAAATTTATACTTTCAAAAAAAAAAAAATTACCTTTTAAAAATAATTATTTTGACTTTACATTTTGTACTAGTGTTTTACATCATGTTAAAGAATATAAGAAAATTATAGAGGAATTAACGAGAGTCTCTTCAAAATATATATTTATAGACTCACCCAGAGTTCATTTTAAAAATGATATTGTAGGATCAATGAATCTAGATAAAAGATTTGATACTAAAAAAATAAAAAAAAATAACGTAGACTATTATGTAGTGAATTTAAAAAAGTATTTAATTTTTATTAAAAAATTGATAAAAAAATACAAAATCAAAAAAGCTTATTTTTTTTGTAATAAGCTACCTTACTCAAAAGAATACATGTCTTTTAAGAATGAAATATTTTATATGACAGTATTGTTAATTAAGTCAAATAAACAAGACAATTTTAATAAATTTATTTTTACACAAAACAAGAAAATTAAAAAATTTTTTTCGGGAGTATAATTATGAAAACAGCAATTATTATTGGTTTTGGTGGAATGGGAATTAGACACTTTAAAGCCTTATCTAAATTAAACATTAAAGTAAAAGCAATATGTGATAAAAATCTAGAAAAAATCGAAAAAGACAAATCACTAAAAAAAATCATAAAAACAAATAATTATAAAAAAATACTTAATATTAAGGCAGATATAGTCTGTATAGCTAGTAATACTCAATCAAGATTTGCTATCACAAAGAATTTTTTAAGATATTCAAAAATTCAAAGAATTCTAATTGAAAAACCATTATCTGTAACTTTTAAGGATTCTTTAGAGCTTTATAATTTAGTTAAAAAAAATAGAAATCGAAGGATTTATGTTAATACGTTCAGAACTATTTCAAAAAATTTTGAAAATGTAAAAAAAGTCTTTACTAAAAATAAAGAAAAAATTACTCATATTTTTATTAATTCACCTTCAGCAGGCCTAGGAAACATGGGATCAATTTTCTTTGATTTAGGTAATTATTTTATTGAAGAAAATGCTGTATCTGTAACATCTTGGATTGATAAAACAGGAACAGTTAGTCCCAGAGGAAAAATTTTTAAAGATCCAGGAGGGTATGGAATTGTGAGATATAAAAATGAAAAAAAACTATTTTTTGATCTAAGTGAAGATACATCATTACCTTATGAAATTATTTTAAAAAGTAGAAATTTTGAGTGCAAAATAGATGAATTAAATAATAATTTTTCGTTCAGAAAAAGACCAAATAAATACAGAGTAAAACCGAATTATTATTATTTATATAAACCAGAAAAGTTTAATTTAAAAATAGCACATAAATATGATGTGGTTAAAATGACAACTTTTTCCATTAAAAAATTATTTGAAAAAAAATTTCAATCAAATCTTCAAGAGTCAATAAAATCAATGGAGTTAGTTTTTGCTGCACATGCTTCTGACAATAAACAAGAAACAATTAAACTTCCTTTAAGTAAAAAATTCCATAATAAGAAAGTAAATTTCGCTTGATATCTTTAAACACATATTCTTTTGGGTTGGCAATGGGTTTAGCAAAAAATTCGAAAAAAAATATGAATTTTTTAGATTACATTACTTTTTCAAAAGCAAATAATATCAAAAATTTAGAATTTCCGATTGACTATTTTTCAAAGATTGAGAAAAAAAATTTTTCGCATTATTTTAAAATATTAAAAAAAAATAACTTTAATTTTATTATTGACTTAGAAGATCTCAATTTTAAAAAGTTGAAAGAGTTGGTTGAATTAAGTAAAATATATAATTTTAACATTATAAGAATAAAAATGTCTAATTTTTTTGGCGGAAATAGATATTTAGTAAAAAATTTTGATAAATTAAAAATAAAATTTATTGATGATTTAAAAAATGCAATAAAAATTATAAAAAAAACTAACTTAAAATTCGCTATTGAAAACCATCAAGATTTAAATTCAAAAGAATTAGTTGAAATAATTAAAAAAACATCAAAGAATAAAGTTGGAATAAATTGGGATATTGCTAATTCTCTAGCAACAATAGAAACACCTGACGATTTTTTTAAAAATGTAAAAAAATATATAATAAATGTACATAGCAAAGATTATAAAATAATTTTATCTAATGAAGGATTTTACCTGAAAAGATGTATTATTGGTGATGGTGTAGTGAATTTTAAAAAATATATCAGTTTTTTTAAAAAAAAAAAAATAAATTTTTCAATAGAGTTGGGAGCACATATTTCAAGACATTGTAATCTTGAAAATAAAAAATTTATATCTTCTCATAACTTATCAAGAGGTAGAGTTTTAAAATTTAAAAATTATTTAAATAAAAAATCTTTTAATGAAAATCCTTTCACTAGGTGGGAAATAGAAAAAAACTTAAAAGCTTCTTACAAAGATGAAATAAATGATGTAAAAGCTTCTATACAATTTGTAAAAAAACTTTATGAAAAAAAATAAACCATTTATTATAATAACTGGTGGAACTCGAGGACTTGGGCTAGCCACAGCTAAGTATTTAAGTAAATTACAATGGAATTTAATAATTATAGATATAAGTAAAAAAGCTGCATCTGTTTATAAAGAAAGTAAAAATATTTCTGAAGTAAAAAAAAAATTAAAAAATAATAATACAGTTGATTTTTTTTACTGTGATTTATCTATTGAAAATAATGTAAAAAAAATTTTCAATAAAATCAAAAAAAAAATATAAAAAAATAGATGGACTGGTAACATTCGCTGGTGGAGATATAAAAGGTTCAGATAATAAAGCAGGGGGAGGGAAAGCCATCAATAATAATATATTTATTAAGAATAAAGATTTTGTTGATATATTTAATAGAAATTTTTATTCAACTTATTATTCAGTTAAAAATTGTATTCCATTAATGAAAAAAAATCTTTCTGGTAAAATAGTTACAGTATCCTCTATATTGGCAACATTTGGAACAGAATCAGAATTTGCTTACAGCTCATCTAAATCCAACATAATCCACCTAACAAGAGCTGCAGCAAACCATTGCAGAAAATGGAATATTAATGTTAATTGTATTGCTCCAAGTGGAGTTAAAACAGGTAGATTTTTAAATACCATGAAAAATAGATCAAAACATGATTTAGCAAGGCTAAAGAATAAAACAAAATTATTAGGTTTTGCTGATACAGAAGATATTGCAAAAGTGGTATATTTTTTACTTTCTGATCTTTCGTCATTCGTTTCAGGACAAATTATTAAATTGGATGGAGGTGAAATTTTATCACCCGTGTAAAATTTATGAAAAATTATTTTGATTTCAAAAATAGCAATGTTCTTATTCTGGGAGCCTCTTCTGGATTTGGAAGAGTATATTCAGAAACATTCTATGATCTTGGTGCTAATGTAATTAGTTTAGCTAGAAACCACTCAAAACTCAAGAAACTTAAATCAGATTGTAAAAAAAAATACACAGGCGGAACAATAGATATTTTTAAATGTGATGTTAATAATGAAAAACAAGTTAATCTTTTCATTAAAAAAATCAAAAAAAAATATAAAAATTTAAACGTAGTTATTTATTGTTGTGGATGTAATGTTAGACAATTATTTTTAGATATTAATTTAAAGGAGTATGACAATATTATGAAAACTAATTATTTTTCAGCTTTTAATATTCTTAAGAAATTATATCCTTTGTTAAAAAATTCAAAATATAGTCGTGTAATTAATTTAACAAGTATTTTTTCTACTAGAACTATGCAAAAAAGAACAGCGTATTCTGCGAGTAAAGCAGCACTTCTAATGTTGACAAAAAGTTTAGCGCTTGAATGGTGTGGCAAAAACTTTACAGTTAATTCAATTTCACCAGGGCCTTTTCTTACAGAAATTAATTTACCAGTCCTGAAAAATAAAAAAGAATATAAAAAAATGTGTGAAAAAATTCCCCTTAAGAGATTTGGCAACACAGATGAAATTATTACACCGATGCTTTTCTTAGCATCATCTAATTCTTCATATGTAAATGGGGCTGATATAATAGTAGACGGAGGTTGGAAAATATTATGAAGACTGTTGCCTTAGTTTTTGGAAGAAAAAACAGTAAAGGACTTAAAAATAAAAATATTCGTAAAATAAATGGAAAATCAGCATTTAGCCATGTGATTGATGAGACCAAAAAAGTAAAAACTATAAAAAAAATATTTGTATCAACCGACTCTGAATACATAATAAAAAAAGCAAAAAAAAAAAATTGTGAGATAATCGAGAGGCCTAAATTTCTTTGTACAGATAATTCATTACTTTCAGACGCAATTTATCATGCTGTAGATATAGCAAAAAAAAAAGAAGGAATGATAGATAATTTTTTAATTCTTCTTTGTAATTCTATATGTTTTGATTATAAATCAATAAATAAAGCACTTCAAATTATTAGAAGAAAAAATATTGACACAGTTGCCACTATTTCTAAATTTAATATGTTTTCACCAATTAGAGCAATGAAAATAAAAAAAAAGAAATTGTTGAATTTTATACCTAATAATACTCTTAAAAAATATGTAAATTTATCTGGTGATAGAGATAAATCAACTGACAGTTTCTTTATAAATCATTCATTCACGCTATCAAAAAAAGATGTATTCAATAAACCAAATAAAAATCCTATGCCATTTCAATGGATGGGAAAAAACAAAAGTTTTATTGAACAAGAATTCTGTATTGGTGATATAGATTTTGAATGGCAAATACCAGTTGTAGAGTGGTGGCTTAAAAATAAAAAACTAAGATAAATTCATACAGTGAAGAAAGAAATTATTTTTTTAGGTGGCTCAGGTTTTGTAGGATCATATTTTGTAAAAAGACTTATTCAAAATAAATATAAAGTAATTATATACGATCTCAATAAACCAAATTTTCAACATAAAAATCTCAAATATGTTCACGGCAATATTTTAGATATTAAAAAAATTTCAAAAATTATAAAAAAAGGATCAACCGTCTTCAACTTTGCTGGATGGGCAGATCTAGAAACAGCTTCTAAAAACATAGAACAAGTTAAAAAACTTAATATAAAAGGCAATAATGATATTTTAAAAATTTGTGAAATAAAAAAAGTTAAAAGATTTATATATGCTAGTACACTTTATGTTTTTAGTAAATATGGAGGAATTTATAAGGAAACCAAAAAAAAGGCAGAGCGTATTATAGAAAATTCTAAAATACCTTTTACTATTTTACGATTTGGCTCACTATATGGGCCTGGTTCAAAAACAGGTAATGCCATTTATGATATTCTTAAAATGGCAATTATAAATAAAAAAATAATATATTGGGGTAATGGTGATGAAGTAAGACAATATATACATGCCAGAGATGCAGCCAAAGTTTGTGATAAAATCTTAACGAATGAATATAAAAATGAATCTCTTTTGATAACCGGTTTAGAAGATATTCGAATGAGAGATTTGCTAAACATGATAAAAGAAATGTTCGATAATAAAGTAGAATTAACATTTGATTACAACAAAAGGACAGAGTCGCATTATAAAAATACGCCTTTTACAATTATGGAAAAAGATAATTATATTCCAAAAATAGGAGAAAAATTATTATTTGATAGCTACACAGATATTGGTCAAGGTGTTTATGAGTTAGCTAATTTTTTAATCAAAAATCGTGAATAATAGATTAATTATTACAGACTCACCTTTTGAAGAAAATTTAGATAAAAAAGTGTCTGTTTTTTTTTTGGAATAAGGGTCTAAAGAAAAAAAAAGAAATTGATATCTTAGATTATATAGAAAAAAATTCAAAAAAGTTTAGAGAAAGATACACAAGCTTTATTCATAGAGTTAAAAATAAAAAAATTAGAGTAAGATTAAAGAATTTAACATTAAAAGATTACCTGACAGTAAACAATTTTGACTCTTTTAATTATTCAACAATAAATGAAAAATGCAATTGGGCAAAGTCATTTTACATTAATGAAATTATTAAATGTTATGCTGTTGATGATATTATAAATAAATTCAAACCTAGTCTTGTAGAAATTAAACTTAAAAGAAAAAATAAAACTATAAAAATTTTAGAGAGTATTTTAAAAAAATATAAATTAAAATATAAGCTTATTCCATCAGTTAAAAAAGAATCATCTATACTCAATAGAATATTTATAAAGAAAATTTTCAAGGCTATTATAAGGTATTTTATTTTAATTATTAAAAATTATAAATTTTTGAATAATAGGTCAAAAAAATGGTTTAGCTTAAAATCTGATTTGCTATTTCTATCTTATATAAATGATGAGGATATTAAAAATATTAAGGCAGGCTCTAACACAAGCTCTTATTGGGGAAATATTTCTAGATATTTTAATTCAAAGCAAAAAATTAGCTGGATTTATTTTGGTACAGCGGGTGAAAATTTTTTAGATAAAATTAATTTACAAAATTTAATATTTAAAAAAAATAAAAAAAAAAATGAAATGCACATAAGCTTTTATGATTTTTTAACTTTTAAAAATATTTTTTTGTCTATTTATATTTGGTTAAAAATAATATTTCGATTGCAAAAAATTAAGAATATAGACCAAATATTTTTTGATGATCAATTTAAAATTAATAACATGAGCCATTTAAAATCAGACTTTATTTCATCTTTTTACAGTTTAGATATGATTCATAATATACTTATTCACCTAACGATTGATCGAATTTTAAGTAAGATTAATAAACAAAAAAAATGTTTTTATTTATTCGAAAGAGCTCCCTGGGAGCAGAGTCTCTTAAAATATTTGAGAAAATATAATCATGGACAGATATTTGCCGTAGGTCATTCTACAATTTCCTTATGGGATATGAGATATTCATATAAAGCTCATTCAAAAATAAATGAACAAAATGAAAATCCTGATTTTTTTATTGCAAACAGCAAAGATATGAAAAATAAAATTATAAATTTAAATAATAAAAATAAAGTAATTTTGGCGGAAGCACTCAGGTATAGCTATATAAAAAAAATAAAAATTAAGAAAAATAACATGGATATCAAAAATTTTAAATTACTTGTTATTTTAGATATAAATTTAAAAACATCTTTAAAACAAATAAGAATTATTGAAAAATTAATAAATGATTTTAAAAATATTAATATTGTGATTAAGACTCACCCAACTTCAAATATTGAAAAAATTTTGACAAAAAAAATTCGTAAAATGTGTACTAGTAAATCATTAAAAAATCTTTTTAATGATTGCAACGCTGTCCTTACAAGCAATATAACAAGCGCTAACTTTGAAGCAGCTCATTTGCAGTTACCCATATTCTGTTATGATGAACCAGAAAGTTTTAATTTAAGTCCCATACTTGATAAAAAAATAATTAATTTTTTCAATAATTATCTAGATCTGAAAAAATTAATATTAAAAAGAAATTTTCCTAAGTACAAAATAAATTCAAAAAACTTTGTTTTTAATTTAAATAGAAAAAATAAAATGTGGCAGAAAATAATTAGATATAATTAAAATACGTGATCTGCACCAATTATACCTGTATTTGAGTCTTCAACTGTAAATCCTGATAAAAAAGGGCTATTTCCTAAAACTGTTATCCAGCCACTTTTATTATTAAGGAATTTTTTTATTTTAATATTTTTGTTCAGGTCAAACCAGTAAGAGCCGTTATTGTTAATTGTAATATTTTTTTTTATATGCTTGCTATCTTTTTCTCTCCAAAATTTGAGTTCTACTTTTGCATTTTTATAATCTTTTTTTAATGTACTAAAGTTTGTAATAATTATCTTCGAGTCTTTTTTATTTATTATAGGAGCCCATTTAAAAGTCTTTTTTTTATTTAACATTGATTTATTTGGAACAACAGCATTAAAGCAAACATTAGATGGAAAATTAAACTTTTTTTTGTTAGAAATATTAAAACCAAATTTAAGTCTTGCTGGTGTTTTTTTTGAATTGACTGCTATTTTTACAAAAAAATTATCTTTTTGGTTTAGAACAATTTTATTACTTTTAATTACAGAATTTAGGTTCAAGTAAAAAGGTTTCTTAAAATTTTTTTTAATTATGAATACATTTTTAATTTTATATAGCTCCTTGCCGATGGAATTAAATATCTGAACATCAAAAATAATATCTTCAATAACTGGTTGTATTGGATATATGCCAAGTTCCGTTTTATAATTATTTTTATAAAACAAAGGAAAGGTAATAATTGAGTCAAAGAAAACCTTCTCATTTGGGTTTTTCCAGAAATGATCTTTATCTTTTAGATTTGATGTATCATAATAAGTGTGAGTAATGGTGGATTTAGTAAAATCTGCAGAAATATTTCCAACTAAGAACCTTGGAAAAAAACCATTTAACTTATGATGAATTTTAGCTGTTCCTTTTTCATCATTAAAAAATTTTTTATCTGACGATGTTATAAAAAATATAAATTTTGTTTCATAAGGAGCTATATTTTTAAGTTTAATTTCTTTTTTTCTAACATTTCCTTTACAGTTAATTAGTTCAAGATTTAATTTTTCATTTTTAATAGGTGCAGCTCCATTAACAAATGAAAAAAAATGTTTTACTTCTTTGTTTGGTAAAATATCAAAACCTGACTCAGGTGGTTTAAAACTAGAATTATTTTTCAAATCCTCAAAGTCATTATAGATACGGCCACAAGTATGTACAAAAGTTGAGCTTTCTTTGGAAGATACTTCTAAAACACAAGCAGGATAGGGGTAAAACATGTCTTGTGTTGAAAAAACTTCAAATTCAATTGATCCTGTATAATTTCCAGCTTTATATTTTAGGAGTTTTTTTAATGAAAAGTTGTAAGCTTTAATTTGATCTATAATTATTTTATTTCTAAAGACTATCTTTCCAGTTTTTGACCTAATCGTTATAAGCAACAATACTTCTTTTATGTTTCTTTTTAATAGCCAGTAACCTAATATAAGAAATTTGTTATCAACTTTTTTATTCACCATAAATGGAAAAATAGCTGAAGATCTCAGAATGGGTTTTCTTATTACATCAATATTTGTTGTTTGACCTGTTCCCGAGAGATGATGTGAATATGTTTTCATTTATAAATGATTATTTTTAATCTATTATTACATATATTTTTATTTCAATATTATGAAAAAAACAATTAACAAATTTGGCAAAATTACAAAACAAGATATTTGGAATGCAGAGAATATATATCATCTAAAAAGTGATATAAGTAGAATAGGTAAGCTTTTGTACCATTACGAGATCTATAAAATGATTAAAAATATACCCGGAGACATTGTAGAATGTGGTGTGTTTAAAGGTGCCAGTCTGGTAAGGTTTTTAACTTTCAGAGCTATCCTTGAAAATAATTTTAGCAGGAAAATTTTAGGTTTTGATATTTTTGGTAAATTTCCATTGGAAAAAAGAAAAAATGATAAAAATTTTATTTTAAACTTTGAAAAAAATACTGGAAACGGAATTTCAATCAATGAATTATGTGATATTTTTGAAGAAAAAAAGTTTGATAACTTTGAACTAATAAAAGGAGATGTAAAAGTAACAATACCTAAATTTTTAAAAAGAAATCCAGAAACAAAAATTGCATTGTTGCATTTAGACCTTGATGTGTACAAGCCAACAAAATTAGCACTTGAAAAATTTATAAAACATATGAGTCCCAGGGGCATTATTTTGATAGATGACTATAGTTTGGCACATGGCTCAACTAAAGCTATTGATGAATTTTTAAAAAAAAAATACAAAATTAAAAATTCAAAAACTACATTACTATAAGCAGCCATCATTTATAGTTTTGTAAAATTTTAATGAGTATATTAAAAAGTAAAAAAAAAGTTTTCTTTCATTTTGGCTATCCTAAAACAGCAACAGTATTCTTGCAAAAAAATTTTTTTAGTAAACATGATATGATAAATTTTTTTTGCAGAAATCATAGTAAAAATGATCTTATTATTTTTTCTGTTATCGATCAAATTATAGAGCTTAATAATTTAGATTTTTCCAAAAAAAAAAAATATTTTCAAAGAAATTTTTAAAAATATTAATTTTGATTCAAAAAAAATTAATTTGATATCTGATCAAAATATTTTATGCCATAAGTTTAGAAAAGATAATAATATTTACAGGACATTTGATCGAATTAATAAAATTTTTGTCAGAGATGATGTCGAGCTATATATATTTTTTTCAGTTAGAAAACAGAGTGACGCCTTATTGTCAATTTATAGGCAATTTTATCATACATATTTTTCTAAAATGTTACCGGATCTAAATAACTTTTTTTCTATAAACTCAGAAAATGATATTAAAGAGATTTTAGAAAGCCTAAAATATAATAAAATCTTACTACACCTAAGTAATATATTTGGAGAAAATAAAATAAAATTATTTTCATTTGAATTATTAAAAAGTAATAGATCTAAGTTTTTATTTTACCTCTGTGAATATCTTAATATTCATACTGATCTGATTCAAAAAATGAATTCTTTACAATATGAAAATAAATTTAGTCTAAAAAAAGTAAGTTTATTAAAATCAATAAGATATAACCTAAGTAATTGGCCTAATTTAATGAGTAATTTTCATTTAAAGATATTTAGATTTTTAAAATTTTTATTGTTTGAATATATACAAGGCAAAATTAGACTTTCGTATTTGTCAAAAATTTCATTTAATGAGTCCTGTAAAGAAAAAATTATTAATTATTATAATGATGATAATTTACAATTAAAAAAAAAAAACAAATATTGATTATCTGAATGAAAAATAATTTAAATTACAGACCCGAAATTGATGGTCTAAGATGTGTGGCAGTGTTATCTGTAATATTCTATCATTTTAACTTCAATTTTAATGGTATTAGAATTTTGGAAGGGGGATTTATTGGTGTAGATATCTTCTATGTCATTTCAGGTTATTTAATTACTTCGATTATTTTAAAAGGATTAGAAAATAATAATTTTTCCTTAATTGCTTTTTATCAAAGAAGAATAAGACGATTATTACCAGCTCTATTATTTGTAATTGTATTAATTTTACCTTTAGCGTGGTTAAAGCTTTTACCTACAGAAATAATAAATTTTTTTAATTCAATAAGCTTTACATCTTTTTTCTTATCAAATTTTTATTTTTGGAATATAGGTGAGGTTTATGGAGCAACCTCAGGAGTTTTTGAACCACTGCTTCACACATGGTCTCTTGCGGTTGAAGAGCAATTCTATATCTTTTATCCCTTCTTCATTTTTATGATTTTTTTTTTACTAAAAAAAAAATTTAATTTATATTTTCTAATTCTATTTTTTTTTAGTTTATTATTTGCAGATTATTTTAGTACAAAACATTCTACTTTTAATTTTTATATGCTACCATCAAGAGTTTGGGAACTATTGGTGGGGGCCTTGATAGCCAAAAATGAAAAATATATATCTAATTTAAAAATCAATACTTATAGTAATTTACTTTGTAGCATTGGAATTTTTTTTGTATTTACTTCGTTTCTTATATTTGACAAGAACATAAAACATCCATCTTTTTATACATTACTACCAGTCATAGGTGCTGGAATCTTAATAATGTTTTTGAAAAGCAGTAAAATATTTAAAACTATATTCTCTTCAAAATTATTTGTTGGGGTAGGGCTGATCTCATATTCATTGTATCTATGGCATTATCCATTGTACTCATTTTTTATTAGGATTTCCTCAATAGATTCAAGTGACAACTTTAATAAATTTATATTATTCTTAATAACAATATTTCTATCAATAATGACATATTTTTTTATTGAAAAACCATGTCGAAATAAAGATAATAGATTTAAAAGAATATTTATATTAATTTCAATAGTTATTTTATCTTTAAATATTTTTACCTACATTGTCACAAACAAAAATGGATTTAGAAATAGGCTTGAATTAACAAAATTCCAAGAAAATTTTATTTTTGACGAAAATTTAGAGAAAATAAAATCTAATAACACAAAAAATAAAAAAGAAAAAAATAGTAAAAATATTATTGTAATTGGGAATTCTCATGCAAAAGATTTTTTTAATATTCTTAATTTACGAAAAGATATAACAGATGATTATAATGTTAATTTACTTCACATCCAAATTAGATGCCTAGAAAAGGCAATATTAAGTAATTTTGATTATTGTCTAAAAAAGTTAGATTTTAAGGCTCAAAAAAAGTTTCAAGAACAGTTACAATATTTGGAAAATTCAAGCATTATAATACTTAAAACTAGATGGACTGATGCAGACATAAAATCATTAAAAACATTATCAAAAATCAAGAAATTTCAAAATAAGAAAATTATCATTGTAAATTCAGCACCTGAATTTCGATTTAAGTTAGAGCCAGAGTTTCCAATAGCAAAAAAAGATGACCTCAACTCTTTGCAAAGGAGATTATTCGAAATTTCTTCACCAATCGAACAATTTGTTATTCTAAATGGCAGAATTCCAAAAAAAAATGAAAATGAAAAATTAGAACATTATTACTATAATAGTCTTAATATAGAGAATTTAAGAAAAAATAATTTTTTACTTTTCAAAGAATCGCAAGCTATAAAAATTAAATACTATGATGTATTTAGTAAAGTTTGTGATAATAGTAATAAAAATTGTGAGATAATTTACAATAATAGAAAAGTTTTTTTAGATAAAAATGGACACTTTTCAAAAGCCGGAAAAGAACTTATATCAAAAAAAATTGGGGATTTAATATATTAATGAATGCTGTAATTCTTTGTGGAGGTAAAGGATCCCGTTTAGCTGAAGAAACAAGATTAACGCCTAAGCCAATGGTTAATGTAGGTGGAATTCCAATTTTAATTCATATTATTAAACATATGCGAAGCTATGGAATTAAAAAAATTTTTTTAGCCACAGGATATAAAAGTGAAATAATAGAAAAATATTTTAAAAAAGAAATTTATTTAAAAGATATTTTTCCAGTTTACACAGGAAAAAATAGCTTAACTGGTGGCAGGCTACTTAGACTTCGAAATCATTTAATTCATGAGGAAGAGTTTTTAGTTACATACGGTGATGGACTGACAGATTTAGATTTAAATAAATTAATAAATTTTCATCATAAACATAAAAAAATTGCAACAGTAACCGCTGTAAACCCTCCGGTAAGATTTGGTGAGCTAGAACTAAAAGGAAACTTAGTTAAAAATTTTTCTGAAAAGAGACAAATCAAGAATTCTTGGATTAGTGGAGGTTTTTTTATTTTTAAAAAAGACATATTTAAATATTTAAAAAATAGTCAAACTGTTCTAGAAACTAATCCTATGATAAAATTAACAATAACAAAAAATCTAAGAGCTTTTCAACATAAAGGTTTTTGGCAGTGTATGGATACTTTGAGAGAGAAAAAATCGCTGGATGAATTATGGAAAAAAAATAAAGCCCCATGGAAAGTGAAATAAAATTATGACTAAATTCAAAAAATTTTACAAAAATAAAAAAATTCTTGTAACAGGTGCTACAGGCTTCAAGGGAGCTTGGTTAACAAGTTGGTTGCTAGAATTAGGCGCTAAAGTAATTGGATCTGGATTCAATCCGAATGAAAATAAAAATCTTTTTTACCAACTAAATTTACAAAAAAAAATAAATTTAAAAATCTTCGATTTAAGAGATTTTAATAAATTATCAAACTTAATTAAGAGAACAAAGCCGTCTATCGTTTTTCACTTAGCGGCTCAGCCATTGATTCATGTTGGGTATTCTAAACCTTACGATACCTTTGATATAAATTTTAAAGGCACCTTAAATGTATTGGAAGTAACAAGAAAATATAAATTTATTAAATCAGTAGTTATCGTTACTTCCGATAAATGTTATGAAAGCAATAATTCAACAACCGGCTTTAAAGAGACCGATGTATTGGGAGGAATTGATCCATATAGTGCATCAAAAGCAAGTATAGAACTGATGACAAGAGCTTACAGAGAAAGTTTTTTTTCAAAGGAAAATATAATTGGAGTATCTACTGCCAGGGCAGGAAATGTTATTGGTGGGGGTGATTGGTCTACAAAAAGACTTATACCAGATGTAATACGATCATTAATAAAAAAAAGAAGCATTTTTATACGTAACCCTAATTTTAACAGACCGTGGCAACTAGTTCTTGATCCATTGAAGGGATACCTCATTTTAGCAAAAAAACAGTTTGAGGAACCAAAAAACTTTTCAAGTGCTTGGAATTTTGGAACTAATCCAAAAAATGTAACTAATGTAAAAGCCATAGTTCAATATTTAATTAGTTTTTGGGGTTCAGGTAAGATAATTACAAAAAAAAATAATTTTTATGAACAAGTAAACTTACAATTAAACAGCAGTAAGGCGAAAAAAATTTTAAAATGGCAACCAACATACAGCATAAAAAATGGGGTAAAGATGACAACCGAATGGTATGAAAGAGTTTATAAGAAAAAGCAAAAACCAGAAGAAGTTACTAAAAGTCAAATAAAAAAATATATGGATGACAGTAAGATTAATTAAAATAATTAAGAACAAAGTATTTAAAAGCAAAAAGGGAAATTTAGTTAAATACGTTTCATCAAAAGATAAATTTTTTAGAAAATTTGGTGAAATATATTTTAATGAAATAAAGCTTAAGAAAAAAAAAGGCTGGATATTACATAAAAAAAATCATTGTTTAATTGTTTGCGTAACAGGAAAAGTAAAGTTTTTTTTTATAGATCGCCTTAAAAAAGAGAAAGATATTACATTAACGTCAAATTCGGGAAATATATTAAAAATACCTCCTAGAATTTGGTTTGCTTTTCAAGGATTAAGCAAAAATTCTATAATTGCTAATTTGATTGAAACTCCGCATCAGGATAATGAAGTTATAAAAAATCAAACCGTAAAGAATTATTTTATTAAATAATTTTTATGTTAAAACCATTTTTTTCAATAGTAATACCAACCTACAATCAATCGAATTTCTTAAAAAAAGCTCTCCAATCTGTATACAGCCAAACATTTAAAAATTTTGAGGTCATAGTCGTTGATAACAACTCAAATGATAAAACACATCAGGTTGCGAAATCATTTAAAAAAGTTATTTATAAAAAAATAAATAACCGTGGTGTGATCGCTAAATCAAGAAATCTTGGAATAAAATTATCTAAAGGAAGTTGGATTGCTTTTTTAGACTCTGACGATTTCTGGGAAAAAAATAAATTAAATGAAGTTAATAAAAAAATAAAAAAAAATAATTTTGATGTAGTGTGTCACAGTGAGTGGTCTATAAACTTGAGTAGCAAAGAAAAAAAAATTAGCACTTATGGACCCTATACTGAGAATTTCTATAAAAAAATTTTAATTTATGGAAATAGAAACAGCACATCAGCTTCTGTAGTTAATAAAAAATTTTTAAAAAAAAATAAATTAAAATTTAATGAAAATAAATCTTTTATAACAGCTGAAGACTATAATTTTTTTTTAGATATAGCCAAATTAAAAGGAATTTTTTACTATATTAATAAACCGTTAGGATATCATGTCTTTCATAAAAAAAGCATGTCATTTGATATTAAAAAACATACCAAGGCAAGATTTGCAGTTTTGAAACATCATGTTTTTAAAGTACAAGAATTTAGCAAGAAAACTATTTTGTTTCACAAAATCAAGAAAGTTGATCAAGTAAAAAACTCCATAATAAATTTTAAAAATGATCTTTATAATATAAATAAATTATTAAGTTTTATATACTTTTTACTATTTCAGCCAAACTTTACATTTATTTATTTATTTTTTTTTGTTAAAAAATTTTTAAAGCAAAAAATAAATTATTTATACTATGATTACTTTAAAAGTTAAATTTTAATTATTATGAAAAAAATTTTAATTATGGGCCTACCAGGTTCTGGAAAATCAACCCTTTCTACATTAGTGGCAAAAAAACTATCTGCAGAATTAGTAAATGCTGATACAGTTAGAAAAAAGGCTAATGATTGGGACTTTTCTGAATCTGGACGTTTACGTCAAGCTGAAAGAATGAAAAATATTTGTGATGAAATTAAAAATAATAATAAATACGTTATTGCTGATTTTATTTGCCCTACAAATATAACTAGAGAAATATTTAATCCTGATTATTTAATATGGGTTGATACAATAAAGTCAGGAAGATTTGATGACACAAATAAAATGTTTTTTCCTCCTAAAAATTTTAATTTAAGGGTTACAGAAAAAAATGCAGAACACTGGTCGACTGTTATACAGCAAGAAATAAAATCTTATTTTTCCACATAGTAAAATAGTATTTTATTAATAGTTTTTTCTTAAATATAGTAGTTTATTTTAAGTATATAATTTTAATAATTCAGTTGGGCGTGTAGTTCAGTGGTAGAACGCTTCGTTGACATCGAAGAGGTCATAAGTTCAATTCTTATCA
>MDTG01031945.1_pt1 | contig 32983 bp, 30 predicted proteins | sample 811421 | NCBI WGS metagenome assembly MDTG01 (sample SAMN05326645, study PRJNA326480) | marine metagenome | isolation source: seawater | place: Pacific Ocean: South East | collected 2011
GTTGGTACTCCGAATATTCAGGATGAAACTGCACACTGGTAGCTGGAAAATCATATTCGAGCGCACCGACAGGACAATAGTTTGCACTACCGATAACTCTCGCAGAAGGTGGAACAATTGTTACCTGATCTTTATGCCAGACATGAGCATCTGCCCTATGCGTTATAAAATCAAACTCGCGTGCACCAACAACAACTCCAATATTAGCCTTCTCCGCCCTTCCGCCAAAAGTATCAGCCAGAATTTGATGCCCAAAGCAAATGCCAAAGATGGGTTTACCGGCATCTTTACATGCTAAGAGGAGTTTTCGAATGGGCCTGTTCCATGGCGTAATATCGTAAACACCATGTTCAGAACCAGAAACTAACAAACCGTCAAATGTGTCAAGTTTTGGGAGGGGCTCTCCATTTTGCTCTATGTCATACCAAGTGTAGGTGGCTTCAGGTAGTGCAGCATAAAGCCAATCTATGATTTGCTCGCCAACCCGTGGCAAGCCCTCGAGCAAAGGTAGTGGATGCCCGGTAAGGTCAAGGACTGCTATTCTCACCAGTCAAAAGCGCGGTCTATGCCCGCCATTTTAACACCGGTGAAAGCTGAAGCTTCAAATGATAGTGCCCTTAGATCTTCAACTTCGAGATTATGAACTGACGATTTTCCACACGCTTTCGCAAGAGCAGTGATCTCCATTGTCATGGCGGTCAGGAAACGAGCCACTCTTTCCCCACCGGCGTAAGGGTTCATCCGTTTTTCAAGTACTGGATCCTGAGTTGCCACTCCAACCGGGCACATTCCAGTGTGGCAATGATGGCATGCACCTGGAGAAGTCCCAAGTTTAGCATAATCCTCAAGATATCGAGGGCTATTACAACCCATAGCAATCATCGCAGAATTCCCAATCATCACCGCATCTGCTCCCAAAGCCAATGCTTTTGCGGCGTCAACGCCAGATCGGAAACCACCTGCAGCTACCAACGACACCACACCGGACATACCGCACTCATCTAGGCTCTCTCTAGCAGCGCGAATAGCGCTCATAGTGGGAATTCCGGTATGATTCAGCAGTAATTCCGGTGAAGCTCCGGTTCCTCCTTCTGCGCCATCCACAACTACAATATCGGCCCCTGCCTTGGCCGCAATAGCAACATCATATCGCGGACGTGTCGCTCCCATTTTGATTGAGATCGGAACTTTGTAATTTGTTGCAATTCGAAGTTCTTCAATTTTAACCGACAAATCATCCGCACCAAGAAAATCAGGATGCCTTATAGTAGAGCGCTGATCAACACCTTCAGGTAATGTTCGCATTTCAGATACACGAGGAGAAACCTTCATGCCCAACAGCAAACCACCGGTGCCGGGTTTTGCACCCTGGCCCACAACGATTTCCAGACCATCAGCCCGTCGAAGATGATCTAGATCAATACCATAACGGGCTGGTGACATTTGATACACCAGCTTTTTGGATGCTTCACGTTCCTCTTCAAGCATCCCTCCTTCGCCAGTACAGGTCATTGTACCGACCTTGGAGGCACCATAACCCAGAGAGGCTTTAGCAGAGGCACTAAGCGCGCCAAAAGACATGGATGCTATGTAAATTGGAATCTTCAATTCCAGCGGATTTTCCACGATTCCGCGACCATCACCCAGAACAGTGGCGGTATCACAGCTTTCGCGGTAGCCTTCTAATGGAAGCCTCGTCATAGTCGCCGGAACAAATGTTAAGTCGTCAAACGTTGGCATACGTTTATTAAAAGTATTGTAACCACGCACCTGATATCGGCCTAACTGAGCCAACGCATGCACTTCTGAGATAGCTTCAGGCGTCCATCTTGTGGAACCGCCCTCATCATAAGAACTCGGCACGCCAGCTGGGCGCTCTAATACCGAGCCCGCATCTTGAAATCTAATTTCTTCTTCAGGCGGAAGATCGAAAGGATATTGATATGCTTGCTTCAAATCATCAGCCATGCGCTTGCATCCCTACTTTCGAAATACCATAGTCGTTGACCGGAAACCATTTTTCGCCAATTTCGTGAGCTATCAGTGAGCCCTAGTGGATCCAGAATTGCATCGATATCATCGACTTCTTCGGAGGTAGGTTCAATAACACTTACGTCAACACCGAGGCTTTCCACTTCTCCTGCAACCCACACTTCGCCTTCCCAAAGCGCATCAGCGCAGCTAGCACCAGCCCCTCCAAGCGCGATTATGCGCCCAGAATGAGCCATAAAGCCAGATTGATATCCTATTTTTCCCTCAACAACGATCGTACCGCCCTTCATAGCAACACCGCAACGCGGACCTGCATCCCCTTTTACGTGGATCAACCCGCCCATCATGGCAGCACCGCAGGACATTCCACAATAACCGCCAACGGTAATGTGGCCTTTGGACATACCTTCACCACAAGCCCAACCTGCATTCCTCTCAACTTCAATGTTGGCACCGACGTTAAGGCCACCACAATAATAACCTACGGAACCTTCAAAAGTAAGCTTAGCGCCATCTGGCAGGCCCACTCCAAGATTGTGGCGTGACAGGGTATTGACAACGTGGATATCTTTTCCCTGCCTGGCTGCTTCCTGAATTTCTTCATTAATTTCTTTAATGTGCCGCTGGCCTACATCTACTATATGTTCGTTCATGCAGCGACCCTCCGATTTCCAACTCCCCAAATCGCAGTCAAAGATGGGCCATCATAGTTAATGACTGCACCTTCGTCTTCAAATACACGTCTTACAGCCTGTTCCTCCGTGGCCATCGCGAGATCGCCATTGCGGTCCATCACAACCAGAGGCTTCATAGCAAAACGGTCTTTGGCAAAACCGATTCCATCTGAATTAGCGATCATGTAAGTAAAAACACCATCGATTGAAGAGATTGAACTCGTCAACGCCTGCTGCATTGTTAGGCCCGATTTCATCTGATCGCTCACCCAGACGGCAATTAACTCGCTGTCATTTCCAGTGAGAAACCGATAACCTTTGCGCTCAAGTTTCTCGCGCCAAGTGAAGTAGTCAGTAATCTGCCCATTGTGAACTATTGCAACATCACTAAAAGGGCGTGCCCAGAATGGATGACTAGCATTTGGCAATACACTGGACTCTGTTGCAAGACGCGCATGCCCAAGGCCATGGGTCCCTTTCATATCACGAACGCCGTGCTTTTCCGCCACGTCCGAGGCTCCTCCAATATCCTTTATAATCTCCAGAGATCGGCCACAGGACTGTACTTCGATCTGCCCTGAGAGCTCATCGGCATCACGCACCCATGCGTTTAAATTTTTTGGATCACTAATTTCCATCCGGAAACAATAGTGTGTGTTATTATCTACCAATATATCAGGGTCATCAAGGTAATCACTACCATTATCTCGAAGAACATTTTCAAAATCAGCTAAATTTGAGTTCATTCTTGTTTTATCAAAGCCCATACCACGCAAAGTGTACCCATTGTCGCGAATAGGTCCATAAATAGCGAAACCTGTACTGTCTGCACCACGGTGCTCTTGTGCAGCCATCAAATCAACCAGATTACTTCCTAAAAGATCATCACCCGCCACAATCCGTCCTGCAATACCGCACATAAATGCTACCTCCATACCTCAGTGTATACTGTATACAGTACTCAGACGCTGGCAAGGTATTTTTTGATAACCATCAAACCCTTGCAAGTGTATTTATGGATTCTGTATACTGGCGACAGAGATACAGAGGAGCAGTTATGGCTTTCAAAAGTATTCAACCTGACCGCAAGCGTCTGGCCGATGAAGTTTATGAAGAATTAGTCGAAGCAATCATACGCCGTGATATTGGGCTTGAGGATACGTTAGTTCAGGAAAAGCTTGCGAGCGAAATGCAAATAAGCCGGACACCTGTTCGTGAGGCGCTAATGCGCCTTGCCCAAGAAGGTGTTTTGGAAGTTTCTAACAGAGGCAGTTTTAAAGTTTATAAAATGGATGATGACGAGGTAAAAGAGCTTTATCAGTCCAGAGCGGCTGTTGAAGGTCAATGTGCTCGAATTCTAGCCGTTAATCATTCCGCCGAAGATATCTCCTATTTGCGCAAAACTGTTGCGTGCGAAGAAAATTTGTCAGACCAATCTGTCCGTGCATATTTCGAAGCCAATAGAAATATTCATCGTGCTTTTGTGGAACGGGCGCAAAACCGCTTTTTGTTAGACATGTTCAATATGATTTGGGGCAAAGCTCAAGTCTTTCCATTGTTTGCCAAGATTGAACAAGTTGATCTATCCCAGTCACTCGGTGATCACATGCGCTTGGTTGAAGTTATCGAAAACGGCGATCGTACAGAGGCGCTGGAAATATTTACAACGCACATCCAAGATGGCTTTGACTTGCAAATGCAAGGTATCCATGCCGGTTAATTTGTAATAAAAATCAGAACACAGAAATTACTTCTTACCGTGTATAAGAAACATTGAAAAGCATTCCAAAATGTCATCCGAGTAATATTTCTTTTTCACTGAATTGTGGACATCTAGCACCCTACCTATATACAATCAAATTTACATCTTCACATCACCACAATGGTTGGCTTTACGAAATATTTGAGAAATGTCGAAATGAAGCGCAGCTTTCCTCAGTTTGTAATTTCGCTTATTGTAGGCCTCTGTTTGGGCCTCATTGTTTTAGCGTTAGCAGGCTTTTTAAACATTTGGAAACAGGATTGGCGGGCCGAACATTCCATTAAACTGCAAGAACTTATACCTGTGGCTACCCAAACAAGCCAGTACCCCAATTTGCCCAATATTATTTTACCATTGTCAATTTATAATTTAGTTTCTCAGCAGGACTTTGATAATTCCATAGTACGGGAAAAACGGCCAGTAATCGATGTATCCGTCATAGACAAAGATCCCCTACCAGTTCGTGTTCTTGGTGTAAAAAAATCTGAGGAATTTACAAATTTTGAGACAAAGCTTCAAAATAGGAGAGCATCTTCCGTATCCTGCCCGAAGGGAAAATCACTCTTTTGGGATGGCTGTTATGGTACTTTTAAAGCACCTTGGGGTGTAACTTATTCGGGAATTTGGCGAGAAGATAAATTGAACGGACTTGCTAAATCAGTTGACCTTAAAACGGGAGATACCTACATCGGAGAATTCGCAAATAACATGTTCGATGGCTGTGGAATTTTTATATCTACAAGTGGTTCAATAAAATCAGGTCAATGGATTAAAAACTCCTTTATTTCCGACTCAAGCCCTTGTGACCCACAGCAATTTGACTGAGTTTTCAAGAGGCCTTAAATTATTTGAACAAATTCCCATATTTCTCACGCAATACTTTTTTTTGTACTTTTCCCATAGAATTACGCGGTAATTCTTTGATAATGATAAGTCTTTGGGGGTGCTTGAAGCGAGCAAAATGATTTACGATAACGGTGTTCAACTCCTTTGCATCAAGAATAGCACCCGGTTTCGCTACCAAAAAACCAACAGGGCTTTCACCAAAGTCAGGATGGAAGATACCAACCACAGCACTTTCCGCCACGCCAGCTTGCTCATCGAGAAGTTTTTCAATTTCCTTGGGATATATGTTGTAACCGCCAGATATAATTAGATCCTTGTTGCGTCCAGCAATATAGATGTAACCTTCTTCGTCTTTACGCCCCAGATCCCCGGTAATAAAAAACCCATCTTGGCGCAGCTCTTCACGAGTTTTTTCGGGCATGTCCCAGTAACCCTGGAAGACATTGGGACCTCTGACTTCAATTTGTCCGATCTCGCCATCGGGTACTAAATCACCAGTGGCCGCATCAGTTATTTTTAACTCAACATCTGGTAGTGGAAATCCTACAGTTCCCGGCCGGCGCTCGCCCTCATATGGGTTTGAAGTGTTCATATTAGTTTCGGTCATTCCGTAGCGCTCTAGGATCACATGCCCAGTTTGTTTTTCAAACATCCGATGTGTTTCGTCCAATAGCGGCGCGCTTCCCGATATAAATAATCTCATATGACTAGTGTTAGATTTTGTGAGACGGCCATCAGTCAAAAGACGGGTGTAAAAGGTTGGAACACCCATCATAGAGGTTGCCTGCGGTAAGTGTTTGAAGATAGAATCAAGGTCGAACTTCGGCAGAAAGATCATGGACCCACCTGAGACGAGCATAACGTTTGTTGCCACAAAAAGTCCGTGAGTATGGAAAATAGGTAAAGCATGCATTAAAACGTCACTCTTTGTAAAACGCCAAAGTGATGTCAGGTTTTGTGCATTTGAAATGAGATTCTGATGGCTAATCATCGCACCCTTTGAACGCCCGGTTGTTCCAGAAGTGTAAAGGATTGCAGCAAGATCATTGAGACCCCTATTAACAGGCTGAAATTGATCAGGCGCAGTTGAAAGCGCGTTCAGTAAGCTCCCATTCCCCGAAGTATCAATAGTCGCCAAGCGGATTCCAAGTTCTCTTACAAGAGGTTGCAATAGTTCCTCTTTCGAGGTTTCGCAAATTAGCATGCGCGCGCCACTATTTTCGATAAAATAATGCAATTCTTTTGGCATATAGGCTGTGTTAAGCGGTAAGTAGACAACCCCCATCTGCACGCATGCGGCATAAATTGCCAATCCATATTCTGATTTCTCAATTTGAACGGCCAATCTATCACCAATAACCAATCCTAAGTTGGATAAAACATTCGCAAAGCGCCCGGCCATTTGAAGGAACGATTTATAGGTAACAAATTCTCCGCTAGAAAGATACAAAAAGGGAGAATTAAGCTCTGCATGCGGTAGGAAAAGTGCATCGTAAAGGGGATTGGACATAGCGGTTTTCTCAGTGTCAGCTTGGTTACGTTAACAGCCATAAACAAGTTTGCGGTATGCACAAGCATAACTGGAACGCTTTTTTATCTCGATCAAAGTGCTGTTTTTAAAAATACAGATAACAATTCGATTGGACATACATTTCAAGATAACGTCTTTTTGGCAAAGTAGTACTAATTGAAGGCTTATACTCTTTATAATTGACCCAACAATACGAAGGGCCGATCTACGGTAAGAACCAGATAACAAAAGGTATATGGATCATTTTAAAAGACAAATTTATGATACTGGTTGAAGGAAAGGCAACTTGTAAATCGGTCAAGAAATGTCCTCCCTAAAGATTACAAAACAATTATGCGGCACAAAGACTGATAAATTAGACTGTTACGTTTAGAGCTTTTAGCCCGTGAAAATGATATAAATCAGCATAGAAAGGGACGCTACTGAGTTTCAAGTTTGGACAGCGTTCAAATAAAACTGATAAAGCAATCCGCAATTCGAGACGTGCAAGCGGTGCACCTACGCAAAAATGTATGCCTCCGCCGAATGATGTATTCTTAGTAACCGCGCGCGTTGGATCAAACCTATTAGGTTTAGACCAAATAGACGCATCACGGCCAGTAGAGCCCAATACAAGCGCCAATTCCTCACCCACCTTGATATTGAAAGGACCAATTTGACAGGATTCGTAAGCAAACCTTGTAAATATATGCAGCGGTGGATCATAACGCAAAATTTCTTCAACTATTTGCGAAGTCATCGCTTGAGAGTCAAATATTGATGGGTCACAATCGTTTTCAATCACACACTTAATGCCATTTCCTAAAGTGTGAACAGTAGCTTCATGCCCTGCATTTAGTAGTAAAATGCAGGTACTGATCATCTCATCTGTCGTTAAACGTACACCGTTTTCTTCGGTTGTAATGAGATGGGAGATAAGATCGTCCGATTTTTGGCATCTTCTTTTTGAAATATAGCCACGCATAAATTCCACAAATTCCACCGTGGATTGGACAGCTCTATTCTCGAGCACGAGTGTCCGGCGCGCCTGATACATCATCACCATATCATTAGACCACTTTAACAATTGATCTGCCATGCTCTCAGGTACACCGAGAAGTCGGGCAATTATTATCACCGGAATTTTGGTCGCATAGGAAGGTAATAAATCAACAGATGAACCTTCGAACTTATCAATAAGTTGATGACAAAGCGTTTTGATTTCAGGGGCTAATTCATCTATTCGGCGTGATGTAAAAGCTCGCAAGACAATTCCTCTAAGTCTTGTGTGTCGGGGTGGTTCAAGCTCAAGCATCGAATGTGCTTCTACATCGTAAAAAGGCTGAAGACGCTTTGGAATTTTTCTTAGTTTTGCGCTTTTTTCTTCCCGCCCAAACATGCGACTTTTGAGAATCCAGGAAACAGTTTCATAGTCGAAGACAGCAACTTTTTCATAATCTTTCCAATAATGAACTCCGCCTTGCTCACGCATTTTTCGATAAAAAGGATAAGGGTTCTGGACAAATTCTGGCTCAGTAGGAGACTGGCTGACAGTGTGCATGCGTTCCTCTTTTGCGCGTGGGGATTCAGAAAATCTTTTTGTCTTTCGCCAACTACGCTATTTATAACTTCGGCCAGATTGCGAGCTTCTGTGACTATTTTTGTCACGTCAACCTTTTTTGCGACATTTACAAAATGTCCTTGTCCAAGTGATATATTTTACAAATTTCCATTGAATTTGCAAAATAAATTTTTCCCCACTTTTCAACTTTCATTTTGCCAGCCTTCTAAAAAATTCAACACAACTTCTCAAAGTTTATTAACTTTTATGTTGAGTTATTGTCACTAACTGCGACAGATATTCTATCTACTTAAGACCCTGTTTCATACAAGGGCTCTAATAAGGTCGTTTTTGATATGATCTTAGCAACCATTGCACCGAAGTTCCCTATCCACCGAAGCTTACATGCAAGAAGACCTGCTTTAGCAGATCTAAAAATACGCTGGAATTCAGTATACAAATATTGGGTAAAAAGAGTGTTAAAAGAAAAATCGCAGCAAAAAAAATCAGTTTTTTTACTCTAAACTAATCTTGATACCCTATTACTTGCATACCCGCCGCTTTCCATCCAACTATCCCTTTAGTGAGATGTGCTACATTCGTGAAACCAACTTGACCAACCAGCGCATTACCTAGAGATCCCGTTCGATTGCCGGTCCGACAATAAAGCAAAACAGGCGTATCTGGGTTTGTTATCAGAGAGAAAAACTTTTTCTGGAATTCGGGGTGCAATCGGCCATCTTTTGTGAAAGCAGTTATTGTGCGTGCACCTTTTATAATCCCAGTTTCACGCCATTCTTCTTCACGTCGGATATCAATGATGAGCGTACCCTCCCGCTGTGCAACCAGTAGCGCTTCTTCATCTGCCTCAGCCAGTGTTGGAGCAACACTTACCTTTAAGAGTTCGACCTCAAAGATAAGAGTTGCATTGGGTGGTATTGAACTGCCTGCACCCTTTGAACCATAACCCAATTCAGGAGGAATAGTTAGTTTACGCTTCTCTCCTACACGCATTCCAGAAATACCTTGATCCCAGCCCTTTATCACCTGCCCTTCACCAATTGTGAAAGTAAAAGGTTTACCCCTCGTAATAGAGCTATCAAACACACTACCGTCAGTCAGCTTACCGGTGTAGTGAACATCCACTCGGTTGCCATCATTGGCAATATCCCCTGTCCCATCAGCAAGAATTTCTACTTTCAATTCGCCTGCAAGAGCGGATGCAGGAAAAGAAAAAAATAGTAAGGCTGGTAATCCCACAATTAAAGCCAACGTTTTCAATAAATTTTTCGTCAACATATGAATTCTCCTCTAAAAAGCTTATTTAGTGTAGGCTTAACTTTGTTCCAGCAAGATCTATTATTAAAACTTTCACTAGAACACCTGATTTGGTATGAATTTACCAAAAGCACCAGTTATACATTAGTGCCAGATATTTCTGGTCGAAAAAAATTGGAAATCCAGATTTTATCCATATTTTCCACTAAATTCATCTAAATTATGTGCTTCCATTTAAAATACACCATTGCCAGAAACCTTTTCCTCATCAACCTCTCGCTCCGCTAACTTGAATTATAACTGAAAAATAATTGCCTAGAAAGTAAACTCGCTAATCCCGCACGGTTGGCTCTGTTCCTGCATAACACTTAGCTTTGAAAGACATATAATGAAGCCTTAGGTATCAAAAAAGTCTTAACAAACACCAAGCTCGAAACTTGTTGTCTGCAAAAAACTATGCGAATGGTGGCGACAAATTGCGAGAAAGACACAAAATGACCACAAAAGAAAATCCTGCAGGTTCACCCCTTGAGAGCTTGAATATGCAGGCAGTTTTGTCGATGCGCTCAAGTGGTTACTACTCTCAACGTACAGCTGGTGCAAAACATGCCATCGACAGCACCATATCACTTCTTAGAGACGCACTCACGTCTTTACCTGAAAGCGGTATTTTAAGGTTTGCGGATTTTGGTGCAGCTGATGGCGGGACGAGTGCTGCGCTATGGGCCGAGATTGTGGCAACAGTACGCTCACAAGGAGATACACGACCGATAGAAGTACTTTACACTGATCTACCATCAAATGACTTTTCAACTTTGTTTAAAACTATGCAAGGCATGGAAGGCAACCTATCGGACGCATACCAAGTAAATTATAGAAACGTTTTTGTGCATGGATGCGGGACGGGATTCCATCGCCAACTCATGGCGTCTGATAGTTTGTGTCTAGGCTTTTCGGCAACGGCGATGCACTATGTTTCGGAAAAACCATGTGAAATTGAAGGACATGTTCACATGGTTGGAGCTAATCAAGTAGAACGTGAGATGTTCGCACAACGTGCTGCAGAGGACTGGGAAAAAATCCTTTTAGCCCGTTGTGCTGAATTGAAAAAAGGAAGTCGCTTCATTGTGCTGAATTTCGGTATCGATGACCAAGGCCGGTATCTTGGAAACACTGGCGGACACTCTATGTTTGACAAATTCACTGAACACTGGCGTATGCTACAAAAAACCGGGACTATCACAGAAAAAGAATTCAAACGGGCCACATTTTCTCAACATTACAGAACGGTAGAGGAATTCAGGGCCCCTTTTGATGATACCCAAAGCCTCGTTTCACAGGCTGGGCTAAGATTAAAGTCTATTCGCACGCAGCTGACTAGGTGCCCCTATGAGCATGCATATCGCGATGCGAATGGTGCAATCAGTCGTAAGGAATTTGCCGCCTCATTGATCCCAACAATGCGCAGTTGGTCAGAAACAGTATTCTCGTCAGCTTTAGTTGATCGAGAGCAACAAGAGGCGCAGGCTATCGTTGATCAATTCTATCAATGTTACGAGGATGACATTGCTGCCGCACCGGACGGTCATGCAATGGATTATATTCATGCGATCATGGAGATTGAGAAAACTTAATACTCCAATCTTAAAAAAGCACAGTAGCTATCTGGAAATTAGAAGGTTCTGGTGCATCCTGGGTAAATACACGTCTCAAGAAGTTTACGAAAGGGCGAACTTTAACAATAAACATTGCTTTTATACTATTCTGAATTGACAGATGTAACTGCACCCAACAGCTTTACAAGCTGCGCAGTCCGTTTGGGACTTATTGCATCAACTTTTCTCCTGAAATTGTTTCCTTCCGCAAAAATACCCCAATGGTGAACAAGGCGGAACGTCCATTTGCCGCACAAATTCTTGAAGTAACAAAAAATCTCGTGGTCTCACCAGCTGAGACAAGCTATCTACTAGCTTCAGTTCCCGAGGCCATTTGCGCAGTATCTCCGTATCAATGCTTGAAGCATAGATATAGTTTGGATAATCCTGGTTTTGATCCTTAATATTAGTCAAACTAGGGCTGCTTTAAATTGATAGCTAGGTCTGGATCTTTCGTCAGCGAAGACTTGCGGCTGTTTGTTGGTTATTGGCTAGAAGGTACACACCATCCCCATCACTGACATTAAATAAAAAGAAATATATCCTAAAATTTCTGGCGCCGCGACCTATGCGTTTCGTGCCCCCCGCCAATTCAGGCTTGGCTTGGCAGGACCATCTTTCAATATCCCGAATAGCAATACTCAGCCGATTTTTTTGCTTGCCACTTTTGGCTGCTACGTTCTGGCGAGGTGAAGGTATGGAAACCAAATCAAATTTCCGATGTTTTAATTCGAGCACAACCGGGTTGAACTCTGTTGCGAAAAGCCTCCTTTTAAAATAAAATAGAAAGAATATAAATAAGCGTAGTCGTTTTGTAGTTGGCACGGTCTGACTAAGCTGAGAGCTATCTCATTACGAAATATCAAATATTCGATGGAAGTTGAGACGTTAAGAATTTGCCTAAAATTGCTTCTCTAAAACTGGAAATTGATGACCGCCTAACTAAGAAACTGCGACAGGATATTTCCACTCTTATTGCTTCAGGAGCGAATAAATGACCGTGGAGACCATCCCACTATCGACCTTGATCAAGCATCTCAATCAATTGGCAACTGTCGCGCTAAAGCTATGGGATACACCGCCTAATGCTGAGTTAAGTCTTTTAAACGTTTCTGAGAATGTTACTTACCTGGTAAAGGCAGAGAACGGATACAAGGCCGTGCTTCGGGTACATCGCGAAAATTACCACACGCAAAGAGCAATTGAATGCGAACTGGCGTGGATCGACGCACTTGCAAAAAATAAAGTTATAAAAACTCCGACCTATTTTCTTGGCAAAAATGGCAAGGCAGTCCAACAAGCGCAAACATCAGGTCTAGATGTTCCACGGTTCTTGGTTCTATTTCACTTTCTTGATGGAGTTGCGCCCGATGAAAGCGGTAACTTGAAAGATGCGTTCACAGAGTTGGGCGCCCTTGCAGCCAATTGTCATTTACATGCAATTAACTGGGACAAACCAACCCCTTTTGAGCGCTTAATATGGGATGTTAAGGCTATTTTTGGAGATACCCCAACATGGGGCAATTGGCGCGATGCGCCCGAAGTGACCCCAACCATCAGAGAAACGCTAGAGCGAGTTGAAAAATGTATCAAGCAACGTTTGTTGAATTATGGTAATTCCGAAGATCGCTTTAATCTTATTCATGCAGATATGCGCCTCGCTAATCTATTGGTAGATCAATACGGTACTCGAGTCATAGACTTTGATGACTGCGGATTTGGCTGGCTCATGTATGATTTTGCTGCTTCAATAAGCTTTATCGAAAATGATCCAAGGATTCCTGAATATAAGCGCGCCTGGCTTGAAGGCTATCAAAGTATCCGGATATTGTCTGAAGAGGACACTGATGAAATCGATACTTTCATTATGCTTAGGCGTATGGCGCTTTTGGCTTGGATCGGCAGCCATATTGAAGCTCCCGAACCAAAGGCACTATCGAAAGGTTTTGCAGCGACAACGGCTAAATTAGGAGCTACTTGGTTAAAAGCGCAGCGCTAATCATTACCGAAGGAAGTGAAGTTTAGAAAAATTCAACCCGCCATAAAATCTATTGTGCCGCCTAATTTTGATATTAACGTAACCATGCAATGCGTGAAGAAGACCAATCCGCAAATGCTGAAGGATATGAGATATGGAAATTTTTCATGAGAGGATGATAAAATTCCAACGAAGGTTGACTGAAGAAAATATAGACGTAGCCCTTATAACTGATGATGACAATATTTACTATCTTTGCGGCTATTATGATTACCTTCATATGGAATTTGGCCGTCCAACAATATTGATTGTTTCAGTTGTTAACAATACACTGCTTATTACTCCAGAAATTGATCTTAACACCGCAAAAGTCTCTGCGCGGGTTGATAGGATAGCCCCATGGAATGATGGAATAGGCGGTGAATGGCGCGAAAATTTGCCCAGTGCTGTGAAAAATGCGAAAACGATTGCGATTGAGCCAGATCATATGCCGCCTATCGTGCGTGCTTACGTCAACAATATTTTCGATGATGATAAAATCCGTACAGTTACCCCAATTCTAAGCAAAATGCGGATGATAAAATCAAAAGAGGAATTACAGTTGGCTCGCCATGCTGGCCAAGTTGCAAGCGCTATGATGATGGCAGGTCGAAATGCGATTAAACCTGATATCCCTGAATTTGAAGTTGCACTTAAAACAGCTCAAGCAGGAACGCGGAAGGCTGCGGAACTTCTTAGTGAATATTATGATGACAAGGATATGTCCCCAAACACGCATTTTTTGCAGATAATGGCCTCCGGACAAGAAATCATCAAAACCCATCACAGAGCCAGCACACGTATTATGCACTTCGGAGAACCTGTTTTTCTTTGTTTATGCGGTATGACGAATTTTCATCGGTTCAAGTTAGGATTTGACCGAACGTTCTGGATTGGCGAAGTTGGCGACCCAACGCAACGCGATATTTATGAAGTGGCGTTTGCTAGTCAAATGGCGGCACTCGATGCACTAAAGCCTGGAGTTACGGCTGAGAGTGTGCATGCCGCCTATGCTAAAGTAATTCAAAAAGCTGGATATGAATATCCGTTTCGATGTGGTCGCGCAACAGGTTTCAGCTTTTTAGAACAACCTCAGCTAGTTACGGGGGATAAGACAATCATAGAGCCAGGCATGGTGTTTGCAGTTGATGGATCTGTTTCCACAGAACATTTTCGAGCTCAAGTTGGTGATAGTTTCATCATTACAAAAACGGGTTGGGAGGTACTTACTGAGCATCCAAAATCAATTGGAGAAATTATTGTGTGACGCATAAACTCTTTGGTGAATAATAATCAAAGATATCACAAATCAATTTCTATAACACCACCCTCATCAGAAGCTCGACTTTGGCACAAAATCATTGATGACTGCTTTTGTTTATTGGACAAAACAAAATCACGGTGTTCGACTTTTCCACTGAGAACGTCACATTTACAAACCCCACAAATACCATCTGAGCACTTCAAATTAATGTTGTAACCATTTTCCAAGAGTATGGTTCCAGCATCTTTATCAGCCGGTACTAAAAACTCCTTTCCAGATTTTGCCAAACGCAATATGAATTCCGTATTTTCGTATTCCGGCACCTCTGGAACCGAAAAATACTCAAAATGCCGAGCCTCATCGGGAAAACCCGCTTTCTCAGCAGCTTTAATCACAGCCTCCATGTACAGATCCGGACCACAGGTATAAACATGTGAACCTGCATGATAACAACCAAGAATTGCTCCAAAGTCAGCGCGGGTGCCCTGATCGGTAAAATGATATCGAACTTTATCAGACCAAGGGAAGGTAGCCAGGTCCCTCAGGTAACCAGCAGTTTCAAACTGGCTCGCAGAATAATGCAGCTCAAATTCTTTTCCCAATGCGTGTAAGCGGTGGGCAAAAGCAATCAACGGAGCAATCCCAATCCCGCCACCCATCAAAAAGGTGTTCGTAGCCTCTTCCTCTAACTCAAAATGATTGATCGGCTTTGATACAAAAACCTTTCGACCCTTACCAAAAATGCGATGCATCATTTTTGATCCACCTCTGCCATCGTCCTCGCGTAAAACACCAATCTGATAGCTGCCTCGGTCTTGGGGATTTCCGGACATAGAATATTGCCGCAAAAACTCTGGTGCAACAACTATATCAAGATGTGCTCCGGCCGCCCACTCTGGCAGATCAGAGCCGTCTAGAGAGCGAAATTCAAACTTTGTGACCAATTCTGACATCTTTTCTACTTCACTTACGACGACTCTCAATACAGGAGAGTGACCGTCCAACCGGTATTCATGAATGTGGCTCTTATCGCCTATCTTTAGTTTTTTACGGTAGGCCTCCGCCGTGATCATCGCCTGATAGGCTTCTATCCCCTTTTCACGATCCATTTGGAAAGGGTACGGCCAAGGATGTGGCGCAAGATGCGCAGGATAAACCGCAAGAGTTTGGTCTTCATATCTCAAATCAAGGTCTTTTTGAAGATCTCGCTTATTTATGGGTTTGCGTGCGGGCTTGTATCCTCCGTCATCATAAAGCTCGATGTCCCACCACCATTTTTTGATATTGTTCATGCCACCATTTCCAACCATGTCATCAAGCTTTGCCAATGGTTTTGCCAATTGTGGAATGTGAGAGGCCGCCCAACGAAATGGAGCTTCCGCGAATAGGCCTTCAAGGTTCCAGGGACAAGTCTTCATGCATCGTCCACACATCGCACCACCTTCGGTAGTAATCCTGTAGGAAGCGCATTTTTGGCTATCAGACTTCCAAATCTCGTAACCGTTGAACATAAGCTTTGGGCCAGCAGTAATCGCACCAGAGGGACATTCACGAGCGCACTTATTGCAGTTTTCACAAAAATTCTGCAGGCCAAAATCAATTGGTTTATCGTAAGACATTGGCATGTCGGTAGTAACAACTCCAGACTTTAAGCGTGGACCAAGATAAGGATTTAGGATGACTTCTCCAATGCGGCTCACTTCACCCAATCCGGATAGCAGCAAAAGCGGAGGCTGCAAAACGTCCCCGTCCATAACTGAATGCGCTTTGGCCTTATAGCCAAGATTACGAATCTGTTGGGCTATAACACCGCCCAGCAGTGAAAATCGTAGATAGGCTCGCATGGATTGAGCAACGGAAATCCAATCATCACCAGATGCACCTTCCATGGTTTCATATCCCTGATCGATAATCATACAAACCGAGTTGTTATGCGGTGGATCTATTTTCGCTCCCGTGGCGTCATGGCTATACCAAACCCATTCTGGGCATCTGGACAAACCGACCGCATCGACTCCTAGAAAGTAGGAAGTGGCTTTGAGGTTAGCAGCATTGCGATCTTTATCGGTTGGACGCTCTCCCATTGGATTTGGTTCGCCATCCTGCAATAAAACGAATGCCCCCAATGCACGCCGCTGCGCAAAGGAGGGTGCAGCTTTTCGGGCATAATACCCTCCCTTTGCGCCTTCTTGTAATGCTTTACCCATGTCACCAAATTGTGCACGGGCGAACATATCAGTACGCTTCGGTACTCTCGGAACTCGGTCTTCATCAATATAAGTTGTAGGATAATCAACTTTTTTAAGCTTTTCATAAGGATGCGGCCCATCAACAAAGCGCCGTTTTCTGAACGGATCATTGTTTAAAGCACTTTTTGCAAAACCAGCACCAAGCCACCACGCGGGACCCTTGGTTTTGAACCAAGGTTGCATCGCTCTTGGTGCAAGAGGACGATCAATTGAAAGGTCCATGGAGCAGGTTATAGCGCCAAGTCCGTATCTTTTCCCCAAATATGGTGCGATGAATTCATCATTTTCATGCCAAACTAACCCAGCCGCAACAGCAATTTGATTCAGATTTACGTCACTTGCTGTTAAAGAATGCGACTTTGCGTCAAACCCCAAAAGACGTATATAGTTTGCAAGTACGACTGTCGTTTCGCTTGCACGTAAACAGGCCCGATGATCATAGGCATCCTTTAACCAGTCAACTCCCTTTTCTTCTGGGAATATTTCTCTTGGATTTTCATAAAGAAATCCAATCGCATGTGTGTGACCTTGAATTGTGCTGGCAGGGGCCTCCATTGAGTCCTTAAGATCTGCCATGATAACGTCTATGCCAGATCCAAGTGTCTTTGTTTGTCTGGTGCGCAGCGCTTTTGCTAGTCGCGCAACATCCGAGTTTATGACTGGGTCATCTAAAATGGCAGAATTAGGTAGCTTGCACACACCTATCATAGCCGCATCACAAAAATATCCAAAACCTTTAATATGATTAGATCGTTCCAAAGGGTTGGTGGGAATTTCGGCCTTTTTTTTATTAACCAAACCGTCTCGAATAGCATCCAGCATTGCTTGATATTCGCCCATCGCATTGATGATATTTTCTGGCGCCTTTGGTCTGTTAAAAGACAATGATTTCATTGCAGAAAGTTTCGACAAATCTGGCATTACCCCCCTTTTCAGGCGCTCCAAAGGATAGGGGCCCATATGCACTGGACGGTTTTTATCAGAAAACAATTTCATTTCAGCTTATAGCCATTCTTAAAAAATTGAAGCTTGATTTAAGGGTCATTACAAGCGCCGCTTGTCTTCTACCTTACCATTATATTTGATTAGTAATTCGGGTTCGACCTCGCTTCCATCAGCTAGAAACGGGACAATTCCCCGCCTCAGGGAGCGACCACGAGAAGCTTTGATATCTTCCTCAGATTTTGTAACTCGCTGACTCAACCGCCTACCCCAGCTTCCTAGACCGATGTATAGCCTATCTATTTCATTTTGATGTTTTTGGCCTTTGGCAAGATCATGAAATTCTTTGGGGTCTTCCTTAAGATCAAACAACATGGGCCGAAATCCGCCTTCAGCATGCATCATTTTATATCTTCCGTCAAAGATCATAAAAAGTCTGGCGTCACGTGGTTCAACTCCGAGTTTTGCGGCTTGAGGGGTTACCGAATAATCATACTCGCTGATAACATATTTCCGCCACGGCGGTATTTCTCCATGTAGCCAGGGCGTCAGGGAGCGGCCTTCTATAATGTGATCTGGTACTTTGCCTCCAGCAGCTTCAACAAAAGTTGCGGCAAGATCAATACTCTCAACAAGCGCATCACAAGTTGTTCCGCGTGTAGCATCCGCCGCCTTTCTTGGATCAAATATAATCATTGGGATTTTTACTGACTGTTCATGGAAGAGGTCTTTTTCCCCAAGCCAATGGTCACCCAGATAATCACCGTGATCAGATGTTATAACAATCATTGTATTGTTATTCTGACCTGTTGCCTCCAAGTATTCGAGTAATCGGCCAAGCTGATCATCGCATTGTTTTATCAATCCCATGTAAGCAGGTATAACTTTTGCCCGGACCTCGTCTTTTTGAAAAGCCTTCGCAATTTTATTATTTTGATAAGCCTCATAGACAGGGTGTACCGCATCCCGTTCTACGTCATGCCGCATTAATGGCAGGACTTGGTCTTGTTTATACATTTCGTGATAAGGAGCCGGAACAATATATGGCCAGTGTGGCTTAATGTAACTCACATGCGCTAGCCAAGGGCCCCTATGTGTTTCCATAAAATCTATTGTGCGTGAGGTTAACCAAGGTGTTTCACTATCTTCTTCGGCAATATTCGCGGGTTTATCTGTATTTGCCATAATCCATCCAGACGCAATTTCATTCCCGTTGATGCCAGCATTTGCAAAATCTGCCCATGGGTTTTCAGAAATATACCCTTTTGACTTTAGATATTCATTATAGGGCGATCTTTTTTCGTCATAAAATCCGTCAGGTCCACTTCCCCAAAGTCCATCATCACGTACCCAAGGATCAAATCCGCATTCTGCTTGACGCGCGCCAATTAGACTATCAGGCGAAAGCCCCAAACGTTTCATTCCTTCCAGATCTGCCTTCATGTGCGTCTTGCCAATCAACCAACAATCCATGCTTTCGCGGCGCAAGTGATCACCTAAAGTATATTCACCAACGCGCAGCGGGAATCCGTTCCAATGGGCACCGTGGCTTGACGCATATCGGCCAGTATAAAAGCACATCCTACTGCCGCCACAGACTGGCGATTGGGCATATGCATTCGTAAAACGCACACCCTTTGCCGCGACTTTATCAAAATTAGTTGTGTCTAAATAGGGGTGCCCAGCGCAGCTCATATAATCAAATCGCATTTGATCATACATTATAAATAAGATATTCAAACAGATGGCCTCTTAGTCTTTGTTAACCGGTTTAGTGCACACCAAAATCAAAATCTGAATTTCAATCTGAGCAATTACCAAAATTAAAATCGTTAAGTACGAACCTTATTCAGGTAACCAACACGTCTTATATTGGCAGATCAAGATTTTTCTTGTTTATTGGGACTTAAAACTCAAAAAGAAGGCCCATGGATATGAAATTACGTCGCCTCGGGCAAGATGGACCACTGGTTAGTGCCGTTGGATATGGTGCCATGTCATTTACAGATTTCTATGGAACGGCAGATGATAAGAACTCTGCCAAAGTACTCGATGCGTGTTTGGATATGGGTATCTCACATTTAGATACGGCCGATGTTTATGGTATGGGACGCTCGGAAAAAGTAATCGGAGACTGGCTAAAGGCGCGAGGCGGTGCTTGCCCCTTTACGATTGCGACAAAGGTTGGCATCACTCGAGACCCAGAACATCGATTTAATAATTCGAGAGATCATCTTACCCAATCGCTTGATGCCAGCCTCAAACGAATTAATGTGGATTTTATTGATCTTTACTATGTGCACCGTCGAGATACGCGGGTTGAAATTGAAGAGGTCACAGAGATTTTGGCTGGGTTCGTTAAAGAAGGTAAAGTAAGGGCTATCGGTTACTCCGAAATTGCTCCATCTTCTTTGAAACGCGCTAATGTCGTGCATCCAATAGCGGCGGTTCAATCGGAGTACTCCCTATCCACCCGTACTCCTGAAATGGGCTTAATTCAAACCTGTAAAGAGATTGGTGCAACTCTTGTCGCCTTTTCACCTGTCGGGCGGGCTCTACTAACTAATCGGCCACATGATCGAAAAAGCGCTGAGAAACTCACATTTCTCGCAAACAACCCCAGATTTATGGAACCACATATTACTGAAAACCTGAAATATAACGCGAAATTCTGTGCCTTGGCGTCCGATTTAAACATTCCCGCAGCAACGCTCGCAATTTCTTGGTTACTGCAGCAGGCAGATAATGTTGTTGCGATACCTGGAACTCGCAAAATCAGTCATTTAGAGGAACTTGCACGCGGGGGCGAGTACGAATTAAGCCCCGAGGCTAGAACCATGATAAATGAAATTCTTCCAATTGGCTGGGCGCACGGCGATCGATATTCAAGCGCTCAATGGGTTGGGCCAGAAAGATACTGCTGACTTAAATCGAATTTAGACAAGTGTTTTTTCAATCCGATCAAGTGTGCGCATGGCGTCTAGCGTATCATGTACCGATCCATTTGCTTCACGGCCTTCACTAATAGCAGATATAAATTCGCGATCTATAAGTTCTATGCCATTGTTTGATATAGAAATATCGCTCAGATCAATTTGATTATCGCGCCCATCGTAAAGCTCGTCATAGCGAGCGATGTATGTGCCCTTGTCGCATATGTATCTGAAGAATGTGCCAAGAGGCCCATCGTTGTTAAACGACAGTGACAATGTACAAATGGCACCACTTGGCGTTTTCATGCCGATAGACATATCCATCGATATACCGAGGTCTGGATTGCAGGGCCCTTGCAGTCCATAGCAATCAGACACCACTTCCCCTGTCTGATATTGGAATAAATCTACTGTGTGGCATGCATGATGCCACAATAAGTGATCCGTCCAACTCCGCGGTTCACCTTTAGCGTTCATATTTGTTCGGCGAAAAAAATATGTCTGCACATCCATCTGCTGAATATTCAAATCGCCTGCATCAATCTTATTTTTGATCCACTGATGTGAAGGATTGAAACGGCGCACCTGCCCCGCCATGGCCAAAACACCGGTTTCTTTTTGTACACGGCAAATTTCTAAGCTGTCTGTGAGAGAATCCGCCATGGGAATTTCTATAAGTACAGGTTTTCCTGCTCGCATGGATGCCACTGCCTGTTCCGCATGAAGTTGCGTAGGCGTGGCAAGAATTACAGCGTCAACATCTCCTCGTTCAAGACACTGTTCGAGTTTGGTAGAGGCATGTCCAATACCACGAGCCTTAGCAAGTGCTTCTATTTTTTCAGCGTTGGGTCCCATTATGGAAGTGACTGTTACCTCGTTAATATTATCAAGAGCTTCTAGATGTTTCATTCCAAATGCGCCGTACGCGCCCGCCACACAAAATTTCATAGCCCTTATTCCATTTTATTTTCTAATATTATATGACCAACTGCCGTATTTGAGGCAGGTACATGGTAATGTCGATGTACCTCTACCACCTCATCATCCAAGGCTCCGCGCATTACGTGCCACATAACCATCTCTACTCCTTCTGAGCCCGCTTCCCGCAAATATTCAACATGCGGCATCTGAGAAAGACCAAACGGATCAGCAGTCAATCCATCAAGGAATTTTTTATCCCATTCTTTGTTGATCAGACCTGCCCGCTTGTACTGAAGTTGGTGACTCATACCGCCTGTGCCGAAAATTACCACATTCAAGTCTTCTTGATAGCTTTCGATCGCTCGGCGAATCGCCTTGCCAAGATTATAGCAACGGTTTCCCGTAGGAGGTGGGTACTGCACAACGTTGACTGCAAGAGGAATAACCATAGCGGGCCATTCATCTTCAGGACCATGTTGTCCAAACATAACCGAAAGCGGTACAGTGAACCCGTGATCCACCTCCATTTCATTAAGTATTGTGATATCAAATTCATCAAGGATAAGAGACTGAGCAACATGGCTCGCGAGTTTTTGATGGTTCTTTGCCGTTGGCACCGGTCGCGGTCCCCAGCCCTCATCGGCCGGTGGGAATTCAGGGGCACATCCTAAGGCGAATGTTGGAATACAAGACGCATCGAAGGCCGTACAATGATCGTTATAAACAAGAAAAACAACGTCTGGTTTAGCCTTCTTAATCCATTCCCTAGATTTCTCAAACCCAACGAAACAGGGCTCCCAATAAGGTTGCTCAGTGATAGACTGATCCATCGCCACTCCGATTGCCGGAACATGAGAACATCCAACGCCTGCAGTAATCCGCGCCATTAATCTTGCTCCTTTTCGTCCCATTCTTTTTGATAACGGTTGCCTTCCGGAGAGCGTCCCCCGGCAAGCATCATTGCCCGATAGGCTTCACTGCCCATCCCAGTCATAAGTCCAGCTAATTCCTGAAAATTGATACCATCGTTTGCCGCTAATTTACTTGTATAATAAATATTTCCACCTAACCTGAGCAATTCGTTCCAATTACGGTCTAAAACAGCTTGTCGCTGATCTCTATTCATTGAGTATTTATCCAAATAGGCTTCTTCACTTAAGTTAAATTCGTCACGATTCTTTTGCAATCGAAGCGATATACAAAATTGATTTAGCTGATAACCTTCTCTTCCTCTATCCGCGTCAAATACAAAAGTTCCCGGAATGTCATCATATTCTTTTTTTGAAGTCATCTGTCCTCCCGGATCAAGCTATGCAGTTTGTAATTGTTTAACATTTAGAAGGATAAGACGCCAATTGAATTATTCATTTAACGATCCATAAAAATGATCGAATTTTACAAACTGGACGTCCTTCCAGTAAAATGCATTTATATAACTTTTAATTGTGATTTTTATCGTTTTTTCGAAATCAGTATTCGGATAAAGAACGGTTATGCTACTCTTATTGTAATTACTTTGATGGAAAAACATGACAGACAGGAAAACAGGATTAGTAATCAGCGCACATTCTGCAGATTTCGTATGGCGTGCAGGTGGTGCAATTGCTCTACATCAATCCAAAGGCTATGAAATGACAGTTGTTTGCCTTTCTTATGGGGAACGCGGTGAAAGTGCAAAGCTGTGGAAACAAGAAGGTATGGCGCTTGAAAAAGTAAAAGCTGCCCGTCGCGAAGAAGCAGAAAAATCTGCTGCTGCACTCGGCCTTAAAGACATTCGTTTTTTTGATTTGGGTGACTATCCACTGGATTTGGGCCGTGAAACTCAAGACCGCATGGTTGAATTAATTAGAGAGGTACAGCCCAAATTCATGATGTCTCACTCTAAGTGGGACCCATATAATACCGACCATATGAATACCACAAAATTCACTCTTGACTGTCGAATGATTGCGCAAGCATGGGGCCACAATCCAGGGCAAAAGGTACTTGGGGCGCCACAGCTCTATCTTTTTGAACCACATCAAACGGAACAAATGGAATGGAAGCCAAGTGTTTTTCTAGACATCACCGATGTATGGGATAAAAAATGGGCTGCTATAAAGTGCATGAAAGGCCAGGAACATTTATGGAATTTTTACAGAAATGTGGCTGAAAATCGTGCGAATCACTTCCGGCGTAATTCGGGAGGACAAGCGGGCGGTCGTCCTGCGAAGTACGCCGAAGGTTTTGAGACGGTATTTCCAAGAACTGTGGATGAATTAGAATGAGTTTTAAACTGGGTACCACAGGGATAGTGGTAAAAAAAATAGAGCGGGCTGACAACACCGTAATTAAGGGTTTAGAGCGCTGCGGTGTATCAACCGTACACGAAGCACAAGGGCGTAAAGGACTATTAGCTGATTACATGCGACCCATTTTTCCAGGTGCGCGTGTGGCTGGGTCGGCCGTCACCATTCTTGCTCCGGCATGCGACAATTGGATGATCCATGTCGCCATTGAGCAGTTAGAGCCAGGTGATTTTATGGTCCTGGGCACCCTAAGCCCTTCGAATGCTGGTTACTTCGGTGATCTATTAGCTACTTCAGCGATTTCAAGAGGCTGCCGCGGGCTTATAATTGACGCGGGTGTACGAGATGTACACAACCTGAAGAGTATGGATTTTCCTGTCTGGTCAAAGGCAATTAGCGCTCAAGGTACAATTAAAGAAACTCTTGGATCGGTCAATGTACCGATCATTTGTGCGAACGCTCTAATCAATCCCGGCGATGTCATTATCGCAGACGATGATGGCGTCTGCGTAGTAAGTCGTCAGGAGGCCAAGACTGTTCTAGAACTTGCAAAAGAGCGTGAGGATAATGAGAAATCCAAACGTATGCGGTTTGAGGCTGGGGAACTGGGGCTGGACATTTATAATATGAGAAGGCGTTTGGCTGAGAAGGGCCTTAAATATGTCTGAAGGTGTAAGATGTATGTGGATGCGTGGAGGTACGTCTAAAGGTGGGTATTTCATTTCAGATGATTTACCCGAAAACATACAAGCGCGAGATGAATTTTTGTTACGCGCGATGGGTTCTCCTGATTTGCGTCAAATAGATGGTATGGGGGGTGCCGACCCACTTACCTCTAAAGTTGCGGTCGTTAAGAAGTCCAATCGATCCAAAATTGACGTCGACTACCTATTTTTACAAGTTAGCGTTGATCAAGCTCTGGTTAGTGATGCCCAAAACTGTGGTAACATCCTCGCGGGGGTTGGGCCATTTGCAATTGACCGGGGCCTCGTCGAGGCCGGTATTGAAGAAACAGATGTGTCAATTTTTATGGAAAATACTGGGCAAACTGCAGTAGCTCGCATCCAAACGCCGCATGGTGCAATCCAAGAAACGGGAGAGGCATCTATAGATGGTGTACCTTCCACAGCCGCCCCAATTACTTTGACTTTTAAGGACACCGCTGGATCATCTTGTGGAGCACTTTTGCCATCTGGAAACGCCAGAGATTTAGTTTCAGGGATTGAGGTAACTATGATTGATGCCGGTATGCCCTGCGTCCTTTTACGTGCCGAAGATATGGGGATAAGTGGTCAAGAAGCACCAAGAGAATTAGAAATTGACTCAGAATTACGTGCAAAACTCGAAGAGTTAAGGCTCCGATGTGGTAACTTGATGAATCTTGGAGAAGTTCGCGATAAAACCGTCCCAAAAATGACCTTAGTTTCCTACCCCAAATGTGGCGGTTCAATTTCAACACGTACGTTCATTCCTCATAAATGTCATAATTCTATCGGCGTATTGGGAGCGGTCAGCGTTGCGACAGCCTGTCTTATGCCGGACTCAATCGCCTTTGACCTGGCTAACCGCGGTAATGGTTCAAAAAGATACCTTCCCATTGAACACCCCAGCGGAGAAACTACAGTAATTGTGAGTATAGATGATTTTCATACAGTGACTGAAGCTGCTATTCTGAGAACAGCTCGGAAACTTATGGATGGAAAGATTTTTGCGTGATGGAGCAAAAGATGGACCCAAATTGGTTAGTTTTCCATCCAAGGCCCAAAGTGCCAGACTTTAAACTGCCTGAGGGGGCAGTTGATGCGCATTGTCATGTATTTGGGCCATCGCCACAGTTTCCGTACTCTCCAGAGCGCAAATACACACCCTGTAATGCCGGAAAAGATAGGCTTTTTCAGCTTCGTGATCACCTAGGTTTCCAAAGAAATGTTATCGTGCAGGCAACATGTCATGGGCGTGATAACAGAGCCATGATCGATGCCTGCCGCACCTCGGGAGGCCTTGCGCGTGGCATTGCTAGCGTTGGCGCAGATATTAGTGTAGATGAATTGAACGATATGCACGAAGCCGGCGTTCGCGGCGTGCGGTTCAATTTCGTAAAACGGCTGGTTGATGCCACGCCTAAATCTGTCTTCCTAAACATCGCAGCTAAAATCCAGGATTTCGGCTGGTCTACTGTAGTTTATTTTGAATCTCAAGATTTGGAAGATTTGCAAACATTTTTAATTCAATTGCCCGGCGTTGTCGTGGTGGATCACCTGGGGAGACCGGATGTTAAAAAAGGTGTGTGCCACCCTGATTTTAAACGCTTTATGAAGCTTTTAGAACATAATGAAAGTATCTGGACTAAGGTCACCTGCCCAGAGCGCCTCACGCGACAAGGTCCACCGTACGATGATGTAGTACCGTTTTATCAAGAAATTGTAGAAAGCTTTGAGGATCGTATTCTCTGGGGTACAGATTGGCCGCATCCAAATATGAAATCCCACATGCCTGATGACGGAGCACTGGTCGATTACATTCCTAGAATTGCTAGAACATCAACACAGCTTACAAAAATGCTCGTCACGAACCCCATGAGGCTCTATTGGGGCGAAACATAAAGTTAATTTTATTAAATAATAACACAGAGAGCAATCTGTACTCTAAGTTGTGAGGCTTTTCCTAATCTCAAATCACACTTTGAATCTCAACTTGCGGATTTGTGGGTTACACAAAGTGGGCATTATGACCCAAGCTCAAATTTCACAATAACGGCTCAGAGGCCCTAAGTTTGGTTAAATGTGGCGTCCACCGATTAATCCACAAAATTTTGCAAAAATCATAAGCATTTCTACTCTGCCGCAAGATCCATAACGTGTTATATAAGTTGAAGAAAAATATTTGAAAAATGGTGCTTAATTTGACGTCTCTTTGCAAATTTGCGAACAGCACAATTTTACGCAATCTCCAAAAAAAAAATTTACAGCCCTCCAATTTCTAAAATAGGTCTATCGAATTACGTTTTTACTATAGCATTGGCCTCAAATGTTGAGTGCCAAATGAGCCCTTATTTCCACTTCTTAGTCTTTAAGGCTCTCTTCACGTAGGCCATCAGCCAGAAGATTCAGTCCGAGCACAAGGCTTAAAAGCGCTATCGATGGTGGTAAAGCAGGATGTGGATATACCGATAGGAGTTTGCGACCTTCGTTAATGGTGGCCCCCCAGTTAGGGCTTTCTGGCTCAAGCCCAAGCCCAAAAAAGCCCAAAGTACCCAAAAGAATTGTTGTGTAACCGACACGCAGACAGAAGTCGACTATCAATGGACCTCGTGCATTTGGTAGAATTTCCCAAAGCATTATGTACCAAGCGCCTTCTCCACGCGTTTGCGCCGCTGCCACGTAGTCCCGTGTTTTGATATCCATTGCCAAGCCACGAACTATCCTGAATACGGTTGGAGAGTTTACAAAAACCACAGAGACAAAAACAGTTAATAGCCCACCATCAACATCGAAGAGATCAATAGAATTGAATAGAGTTATTTTTGAACCTGGAGCATTGATTATAGAAACATAAAGCCAGCCGAGTATACCCAAAACAATGATCAGCAAGGCATTTCGAGTTTTGGGCGCTATGTGATAGCGCGAATTGATTAACACGCCTGCGAAAATTAATGGAAAAGCGAATAGAACAACTGCCATAAACTGTGGCATGCCCGTTAGACGGATTTCTGGAGTGACCAAAAGATAAAAAAGCAAAATAACTGGGAACGCGAGAATAAGGTTTGCTAAAAATGATAGCCCAATATCTAATCGTCCACCGTAATATCCTGCCGGCAAGCCAATTGTGATTCCAGCCATGAACGCGAAAACCGTGGCCAGTGGAGCGATTAAAATAACAATAGTGCTGCCAGCCATAACGCGACTGAATACATCTCTCGCCAGATTATCACCACCTAGAAGGTAAAACGGATAATCCAATTCTTCGGCGCCCCTCATTGGCGTTCCCGGCACCTTATTTCTCATACCTGAGACTTGAGATAGCGGGTCGTGCGTTATGATTAAATCAAATACCCCAGAAAAAAAGCCCGTGAATACCCAGAACATAACGATCGCAAAACCAATCATACCGATAGTGCTGTCAAATAGTTTACCGTAGAGTCCAAGCTTTCGTTTGTAAAAAAAGGAAAAACCAAACAGTCCAATCAGGCAGATCCATACGGGAATTAGTTGTGCTAAAATGCGCAATATAATATCGCCCCAGCTTAAAAATTCCATACGTCTTCTCCCCTATGTGACTTTAATACGAGGATTGAGATAGACATAGCCGATATCCGAAATCAGCTGGGTGATAAGAACTACAAAAACGGATACCACTGAAACAGCTAAAAGCAACTCAATATCATTATTACCGGCAGCTTGCACGAGCACCCAACCGAAGCCTTTGTAATTGAATAAGGTTTCCACAATCACAACGCCGTTTAGAAGCCAAGGGAATTGTAGCATGATCACAGTAAATGGAGCGATCAGTGCATTTCGAAGTGCATGCTTTAAAACTATATTTATAAAACTCACACCTTTCAGGCGTGCTGTACGGATGTATTGTGCTGTCATTACCTCGGCCATAGAGGCGCGAGTCATGCGAGCTATGTAACCCATGCCGTAGAGTGCGATAGTTAATACCGGGAGTAAAAAGTTCTCAATTGTTGCGGACTCCATTGCTGATGTAGCTGAACCTTTGAACCATTTCAGGCCCACTGCACTGGATGCAAAGACAACTATGAAAATTACACCGGAAACATATTCCGGCGTAGCGGTTGTTAAGATTGCTGCAGTGGACAAAGATCTATCCGAGCGACTGCCTTCTCTCATACCAGCCAAGACACCAACTAAAAGAGCTGATGGAATCATTACTATCATTACCCAAAACATAAGCTTACCTGTCAGAGATAACCTTTTCCCAATAATTGAAAAAACTTCATCCTTAAACACGGTTGATTGCCCCCAATCTCCCTGCAAAATTCCACAGAACATCGGAGCTGTTTCTATTGTATCGTCTGCTACAAAGCACTTGCCACGCACTTTGCCGTCACTACCCTCAATTACGTAGCCTGGAACTACACCAAGCCATTGTCCATATTTCACAGGCAAAGATTGTAAATAACCTCGGTTTTCCAAAAAAGTCGCTACCGCTTCGTCAGACATCCGAAAATTACCTTGGTTTTTTGCCAGCTTTTCAAGATTTGGGTACAAATTTGTTAAAAAGAAAACAATGAAGGTTAGGCACAATGCAGTAATGCACATCACAACAAATCTTCTGAGAATGAAGGATCCCATGGTCTTCTTTCTACTTAATAGCTTTTTTTTCCGTCTAAAAGAAGACGCTCCTTAACCCGCATAAATGAATTTGTAAATTAGATCAATGAATGTGCCGATCCAACTTAAGGACCGCAACTTTCCTGTTTCCCTTAATTTTAAAGGCCATGACTTAGCTAAATGAATAGTAACATAAGACTTTAAAAATTATGATCTGTCGTTTTCTTAAATAAAGGAATAAAAGAATAAATATTTCCGTCCCTTGAAAGGACAAAAATAGTCTTGTGGGTGGTTTGCCTTTATTAAATCTTAAACGTGTTCATTCTTGGTAATTCCACAAATCAAAATAATCTAGACCATAAAGTATCGGAGGCTTTACAAATGAAAATTCACAAGGCTGCAGATAGGCCTTCAAAGCTTGCAACTTCTCAATGGTTCACCGGCCGTGTCTGGCAGGAACCTATTATTGAAACGCAATATCCTGCTAGGGTACATGCGCTTAAAGTAAGCTTTGAGCCAAGGGCCCGTACAGCTTGGCACACGCATCCTTTGGGACAAACATTATATGTTCTAAGCGGTACTGGTCTGATAGCCCTCAGAGGCCGAATGCCTAAAACTGTTCTAGCCGGCGACACGGTTTGGATACCCCCACATGAAGAACACTGGCATGGAGCATCTCCGATGAATGCAATGGTTCATGTTGCAATCCAAGAGGCCTTAAATGGTAGTGTTGCAGATTGGTTGGAACATGTATCAGAAGAAGACTATGAGAAAGGTAGATGATGGTGCACTAATATTCATAGCCAACAGATTAAAGAATTTGATTTAAATCGATCAACGACAAAACTCACAAATTGAATATCTAAGTCCTCACTTCGCTTTTACCAATTGAGATTGGCCTCTTATTTGCAGAGATTTTTTTTAGATTAAGGATAGTTACTATGACAGAAGAAAAGGCGATTGCGTTACGCAATTCGATGGCACGTAAAAAGGTGTCTGACTTAACGCCGGAAGAGCGCGCCTTTTATGACGCAGAGTTCGAGTATAGTTTCTCACCAAATGACAACTCCTCCTCTACCAAACCTAAGTTCGCCAAAACGCCGGAAGTTTCAAATTTACCTTCAACGATGGATTTCTTAGCAGCCCGCGTCTAAGTTAGATCTACAGAGTTCTGCATAAAACTGGTTAGTCTAAACAGTTGGCGCGGGACAGTATAACTCAGACCAAGCAAACTCGCTGTGATGTCTAGAATTTTTCAACGGCTTAGTGCATTTCAAAGTGAATGAGCCGAGGCAAGGTTCACCAGCGCTTATCCGGACAAAGACCACAGTCTAGAAAAGACTTTAACCCTCAACAATTCATTCAACGCAAGTTTTCCAAGCTTGGATGGCTGGGCAGATAAAAAGCCTTATCTTCAAAAATCAGTCTTCTATAAAACCCGCCTCAACAAACTGACGATCTATGGATGACATAGGCAAACCTTCAATTGCCGCCTCGAAAGCCTGCAATCTTTTATAAATGGAAATCAATTCAATTATTGTGGTCCACGAAAAGACTAAAAATTGAAATGATGAAGCCACTTGACCAAAAGCGCGTAATATCTGATTCATTATGCCTAAAGTTATCCGACCAGAAACTATGGTAGGGATCAAAAACACATATGCGACAACATTGTCTGCCTGAAGATACATATAACGAAATAAATTGAAATATGTGTAGTGAATGTAAATTCTAAAATAATTCTTTCTAACATTCGCAAATAACTCACGCAAAGTTTGCGGTTCTGCTCTCAGATCATCGTCTTCGCCAAGAACTAACTCTTTGCGGAAAGCAGCTTCAACGCGTTGGTTTTTGAATTCCAGGCCGGGTAGTTTTATACCTGCCACAAGCAATAGAGTCGTACCAAAAACTGACCATGCGATAGAGAGAGTCACAAGCGGATAAGGCATTGCGCCAATAACTGGCAACTCTTCCACATGGACAGAAAGCGCCGCTAACACTGGCAAAAAAGCAACGAGTGTCATTATTGAATCTACGAACGCAACTCCTAAGCCTTCCATGATTGCAGCGAACCGCATCGTATCTTCTTGAACCCGTTGCGAAGCGCCTTCGATTTTTTTAATTCTCTCCCATCGGTTTAGGTAATGATCGTTCATTGCTGTCCGCCAGCGGAAAATGTAATGAGAAGTGAAAAACCGATTGGCTATAATTAAAGCGATATAGGGAAAGGCAATCAAAGAAAATGTAGCGAGATGTCCGTAAAGGTCTCTAGCTTGAACTTCTCCATTGCCCGATAACGCTTTCTGAATATCATCATAAAATGGTCCGTACCAAGCATTAATGACGACAGATACTTGAACTGAAGTATATGACAAGAATATTAGTAGCGCGGAGCCAAGTATAGACCAATTAGCCCAATGGTGGTCCCCTACAAAACGCCAAAACAAATAAAGTGATAAAACGCCAAAAACAAAGAATATGTCAAACCACAAAAATTCAGGTGTGGTGAAATGACCGAGCCCAATTACAGTTTCGGGTGATCCCAAATCAAATCCAAAAGCCAAACCAATCTTTTCACCAAATGAATACCAAATCACTATCAAGAATGCGCTCCACAACAATGTAGAAGAAAAGAAAACTTTTGGGTTTGGAAAGAACGAACTGAGCATTTGTAATCGCCACGCTGTTAACTGTTAATTTTGAAATAGCAGAATAATGTCCTACGTCCACCCTAGTGTAAATGGAGTTCGACAATGGCCGAATGGTTGTATCAAATTAGAATAAAGGTAACTCAAGAATTATCGGTTGCTTTGCGGTCTAAGGAGAAGAATGAAGATACAGTACGACTTCAAGAAATAGAAGAAACATTCGGCATGAAATTAGTGTGTACCTTCGATGCCTTTAAAGCGTATTGTGATGAGGCTGAGAAAGTTGGGACTGTTGAGTATCATCTCTACGAATGGACAAAAGCAACAATCGATAATCCTGTCAAGAGAGATAAGCACTTAAAATCATTTGCATTTTATCAAGGCGATAATCAAATTTATTCAAAATACTTAGCCTGTCAGATTCGAGACGAATTACTCAAAATGGGTGAAAATAAAAACATCACTGAAATTAAGCTAATTGACTCAAATCCCGCAAACAATCCCCAACCACCGAATTCTTAGCTGGATAAGTTTTTCAAACAAATTACGACAATTGATATTGCTATTACATCTCCCAGTTAAAAGAAGGAGACAAAAAATTTGACAAAACTATCAGTCCGGTTTCAACTGCTTTGAAAATTTTCGTAAAAATAGTAAAGTAATGAGGTTATTATGAAAGAGATAGACTTAGCATACCTGCCAGTAATAGGACGCGGTGAACAAATTAATATTATCTGCAAAATGCACGGCATAAAAGTAAATTATCTTCTTTCAAGCCCCATGGGTGAAGATTTTGACAAGGATAAGCAGGCGCCCTTCGGAACCATACCCTGGATGAAAGACCACGCAAACGGGTTGGAGTTAAATGATTCGATGTCAATAGTTCAATATCTGGTCGCACAATATCCAGGCCCATTAACACCTAAAAGCAACGAGCACTCAGCAAGAGTTTCTATGTATTGGGGCTGGGTACAAGACTACTACTCTTTCGTTCTTTCCCCTTTTCACGATATCATAACAGGTCATAATGAAATATTCTGGCGCAACTTAAGATTGACTGACAGCCTAGCGGACGGTGGAAAGGAAACTGGAATTACCAATCTTACCAAACTCCACAAAAGTCGTTTTGAATTTTTAGAAAAACATTTA
>MDTG01178711.1_pt1 | contig 32976 bp, 32 predicted proteins | sample 811421 | NCBI WGS metagenome assembly MDTG01 (sample SAMN05326645, study PRJNA326480) | marine metagenome | isolation source: seawater | place: Pacific Ocean: South East | collected 2011
AATACTAGAAGTTCTCTCACGGCCTGATTGTCTATTTCCGATATTTATAGTTGGAATACCCAAAAAAGGAACTTCAATCATCCCGCTTGAAGAATTACCAATAATTGCATCACAAATCTTTAACACAGATTTAAAATATTCATGTCCTAAGTTTCTGAAATAAAAAGCATTTTTAGTTGTCTTACAAAAATATTTGATTCTTTTTGTAATCGTGTCAGATTTTAAATCAGAGTTAGGTAATGTAAAAATTAAAGAGCAATCTTTAATCTCATTTAGCGCAGAAAACAAATTTTTCAATAAATGATTTATATTCTCATTTCCATACGTTGTTGGATTTACACAAATAACATAGTTTTTTTTTGAAAATTTTAATTTTAATTTTTTTTCTATCTCGCTTCTACTCAAAATTTTACTTTTTGAAAAAGCTTCAACACCTAAGGAACCAACATTAAAGATGGTATTTTTTTTTTCACCTAATTGTAAAACTCTATTAAAATATTTTTCACATGATACAAAATGATAATTTGAGAATTTCGTAATACAATGTCTAAACATATCATCGATTGATCCTAGTGTTTTTTCTCCACCGTTTATATGAAGAATTGGAATTTTATACATTACAGAAGTAAGAGCAATGGAGAGTGTTTCATATCTATCTCCCAATAAAATAATCAAATCAAATTTATCTTTAGTAAATAATATAGAAAATTTCATCATAGCATTCTGCATTACTTTCACCAACGATTTTGTATGAGTTTGATTTACGTTTAAGTTTATTTTTATAAGATTTTTTTTTCCATAATCAGATAAAATTTCATCAAAAGTGTTTCCGTATTTTTTTGATAAATGTTGTCCAGTCACAATTAATTTGAAATTTACTTTTTTTGTATGTTTAAAAAGAAATATCAAATTTCTTAAAATGCTATAATCTGCTCTACTTGTTGTTAAAATAGCTATGTTTTTTAAATTAGATTTGCTCATTAACTTTATAATTTTTTTTTGATTTTTTTCCTATTAATTTCCCCCAAAGCATTGGAGAAATTCCATTACCTGGTCTTTTACAGGTTAGGTTTTTTTTTGAAAATTTTTCACCTTTAATTATTTTTTTTTTCGCAACAATTGATTTTCTAATAAATAATAAATTTTGAGACTCTGATTTTGAAATTGTTTTCTGATATTTACCAACACTTTTTTCAAATACTCTTATTAATTTTATCATTTGTTTTAATTCTTTTGGATTTAAACTTGATTTATGATCTGGACCTTCAAGTTCTTTATTTAAAGTAAAATGTTTTTCAATTACTTTTGCACCATTCCCAATTGCAACTAGGGGAGTATAAATACTTGATGAGTGATCAGAATACCCAACTGGACATTTAAACTTATTTATTAGAAATTTTATTGAATTTAAATTCAAATCATTAATAGGACTGGGATAGGCTGAATTACAGTGTAATAATGTTACTTTTTTTTTATTCAATAAATTTAAGGCATTAGCAACATCTTTAGTAGTTGAAGCCCCTGTTGACAATAAAACCCTTTTTTTAGTTTTTTTTATCAATTTTAAAAATGGTAAGTTATTTATTTCACCTGAAGAAACTTTAATAAAATCAACTTTTAATGTATTTAAAAATTTAAGACTTTCTTCCTCAAATGCAGTAGCTAAAAAATTTATTTTTCTGGATTTTGCATACTTATATAAATATTCAAAATCTGAAAAATTAAGCATATATTTATTTAAAAGCTGTACTTGATTGGTAGTTTTAGAATTTTTTTTTTGATAATTTGCTAATTTTGCTTTTTCAATTGCCAAATTCAGAGGCTTAAAAATTTGAAATTTTACATAATCTGCACCAGATTTTTTTGCAATATCAATCATTTTTTTTGCTTTTGTGATACTGCCGTTATGATTAATACCAACTTCGGCAATTATTAAGATTCTATTTGGTTTCATCATAAATAATTATCCGAGAGTCTTCTTGATTTAATCTTTTTAACTGGAGATCCAATGTACGTACAATTTTTCTTACAATCCCTTAAAACAGTAGAATTTGCCCCAATTATTGTATTAAGTCCGATTTTACAATTATTTAAGACAACAGATCCAATTCCTAAATGACTAAATTTGTCAACCTTGACATTGCCTCCTGTAATTACACCTGGACCACAACTTGAAAAATCGTCAAAAAAATTATCGTGCTCAATAATTGATCCTGTATTAATAATACAATTTTTTCCTATTTCACTTTGTGTATTTATTATAACTCCGGGCATGATTAAAGAGCCTTCCCCAATACTTGTCATTTTTGAGATAATTGCTTTTTTTGATTTTAAAGAAATGAACTTTATTTTAGGAAAATGTCGAATTAATTTACTAAAAATTTTATTTCTAATATAGTTTGATCCAATGGCAATATGACAATACAATTTTTTTTTTTGTTTTTTTATATATTTCGTCAAGTTTATCTAGATTTTTTCCGTCGATATGTAGAATTAATTTTAAGTCTTTTTTTTCTTTAACTATTTCAAGAACAACTTTTGAATGGCTCCCTTTACCAATAATCACTAAATTCTTCTTCATTTAAAAATATCAACTCCACTTGGCAAACTCAACAATTTATCTTTTATGTAGTTAGCATTAGATAAATTCATTTTAGGGTATTTCGATAAATAATTAATTTTATGCATCTGTTTCCATACAGGTCTTACAGAAATTTTTTTTTTTTGAAGTTTTAAAATAATTTCCTCAATTAATTTTGCATTAGATTTTTCAATTTGAATTGCATTTAACCAATAATTAGACTTTTTATTAATTGGCTCTAATAATCTAATAGATTTTATATTTTCAAAATATTTCTTGTATACCAAATAAATTTTTTTTTTATTATTTAATATTTTTTTTAATTTGTCTATTTGAGATATTCCAAGAGCTGCATTTAATGCTGGCATTCTAAAATTAAAGCCTGGTTCATCATAATTAAATTCCCAATATTTTTTTTTTACTCTAGATATTTTTGATAGATGTAAACACCTATTAAAGAGATTTAAATTGCTTGTTAAAATAGCTCCACCACCACCAGTTGTTATAATTTTATTACCATTAAAACTAAGTACACCAATATCACCAAATGTTCCTAAATGTTTATTTTTAAAAAAACTTCCCATTGACTCAGATGAGTCTTCAATAAGAAATAATTTATATTTGTTAGATATCTTTTTTAAATTTATTATGTCACATGCATTTCCAAAAACATGTGTTGGGATTATAGCTTTAATAACATTTTTACTTTTTTTATTAATAAGTTTATTTTTTTTAAATATTGTTATTTTTTTTAAATAAATATCTAATTTCTTTACATCAATGCCTAGATTAGAGATATCTATATCGACAAAATGAGGAATGCCACCACAATGAATTACGGAATTGGCCGCAGCAATATAATTTATATCTGGAATTAGAACCTCTTCATTTTTTTTTAGCTTTATTGCTTTTAAAGCGATATGCAAGGCAGATGTTCCTGAATTGGTTGCGACAACATATTTTGCTTTTGTTAATTTTGATATTTTCTTTTCAAACTTATTAATAATTTTTTCTGCAGAGGTTGAAACTAATTTTTTAGTTAATATGTTTTTAACACTTATAATATCACTTGTATTTATAAAAGGTTCGTGAAGAGAAAGTTGTTTTTTAAAATTTTTAAAACTATTTAAAATAACACCGAATATTTCATTTTTTGACATAAAATTAACAAAAACATTGCTTAAAACTATAAAAGTTTTAAATTAAGAATACTCTTATATTAAATCTTATTAAAAAAAAATAAACAAAAAATAAATTTGAATGAAAAGTAGTAATTTAAAAACAAACATTCATTTTTTGTTTGAGGATATGTCTATTAAATATGCCATTAATAAATTTAGTTCTTTAAAAGAGAGATATTGTATTGTGTTAGACAGAAAATATTCTTTCAAAGGAACAATAACAGACGGAGACGTTAGAAGAGGATTATTAAAAGGATTAACTGTAAGAGATGAAATTAAAAGTTTTTCAAAAAAAAAAAATTTTGTTACTTATAATGAGCTAAGTCAAAAGAAGATTAATTTAGTTTTAAAAAAAAAGGATATTAGCTTTCTACCTTTGCTTAATAAAAAAAAACAAGTATTAGAGGTATATACTAAAAAGAAAGTTGAAAGTTTAAGTTTAGATATTACAATGTTAATTATGGCTGGTGGTAAGGGAGTGAGACTAAGACCTTTAACAAATAAAATTCCAAAACCGATGCTCTTGGTCAATAATAGACCATTGATAGAAAATATAATTATTAACGCTAAAAAAAAAGGTATTTCAAATTTTATTATTTCAATAAATTATTTAGGTAAGAAAATTAAAAGATATCTTAAAAATGGTAAAAAATTAGGTGTAAAAATAAAATATCTTAATGAGAGAAAGCCACTCGGGACAGTTGGGTCACTAAGTTTGTTAAAAAATTTTAACAAAACAATCATTTTAACCAATGCAGATATTATTTCTAATATTGATTATTATGAGATGTTAAATTATCACAATAAAAAAAAATCAATGCTGACCGTAAGTGCAAAAATTATTAAAAATACCATTAATTATGGAAACCTTATTACCAAAGGAAGTAGAGTTTTTAACATTGTTGAAAAGCCAGTAAAAGATTTAAAAATTAATGCAGGTATATACGTGGTAAATCCAAAAATTAAAAAATTTTTGAAAAAAAATACTTATCAAGATATGACAAACTTAATTAATTTATTATTAAAAAAAAAATGTAAAGTAGAAATTTTTCCTTTACATGAAACCTGGACAGATTATGGGCTTAAAAAAAATATTATTAAGCACCAGATATGATCAGGAATCAATTGATAAGAATTATTCCTAAACTCGATATCAAAAATGGATTACTGATTAAAGGTATTAATCTAGAAGGTCTTCGAGTTTTAGGTAATCCATATCAATTTGCAGAAGATTATTATAAAAGTGGAGCTGATGAAATTTCTTACATTGATAATGTTGCAACACTATACGGCACTAACAACTTAGGTAAATTTGTAAATAAGACATCAAAAAATATATTTGTTCCATTGTCAGTTGGAGGAGGGATCAGGAGCATTAAAGATATCCAAACAATGTTAAATTATGGTGCTGATAAAGTCAGTATAAATTCAGCAGCAATTGATAATCCTGAGTTTGTTAAAGAGGCTTCAAGAACGTTTGGATCGTCTACGATAGTTATAAACATTGAAGTAATTAAAATTAATAAAAGTTATTTTATTTCAAAATCAAATGGTAGAGATTTGATTAAAATGAATCCTATTTATTGGGCAAAAAAAGTCGAAAAGCTTGGAGCAGGTGAGGTTTTTTTAACCTCAGTTAATAAAGAGGGTTTAAAAGAAGGTTTTGATTTACATTTGGTAAAAGAACTTAGTAAAAATGTTACAATTCCAGTGATTGCTCATGGTGGTGCTGGAAATTTTGATCATGTGTATGAGCTTATAAAAAAAACTAATATTTCAGGAGTATCAATATCAAGCTTACTCCACTATGATTTACTTGGAAAATTTAAGTTTGATAAAAGTAGCGTTGGCAATACTGATTTCTTAAACAAAAATAAAAAAAAAAAAATTAAAGATAATTTAAAAAATCTAAAAGAATTTCTTTATAAAAAAAATATTAGGGTAAGAAAGTAAATGAAAAAAAAAATGAAAGTTGGAATTATTGATTTAAAAATAAATAATATTTTTAGTATTTTTAAAGCTATGCAATTGGCAGGTTACAACACATATATAATTGGACCCAAAGAAAACTTAAAAAGATATAATTTAATTATTTTACCAGGAGTAGGGTCATACAAAATAGCGATGAAATCGATAAAAAAGTCAAATTTAGATTATAAACTTATGGAATACATACAAAATCATGAAAATAAACTTTTTGGAATATGTCTTGGTATGCAGCTTTTTTTTGATAATAGTTTAGAATTTGGAAATACCCCAGGACTTGGTTTACTTAAAGGAAATGTAAAAAAATTTGATTTAAGCAAAACTAAATATATTCCACATATGAATTGGAATGATATAAAATTCTTGAAATTAAAGAACAAAATAATTAGTAAAACGTTGAACCAAAAATATTTTTATTTTGTTCACTCCTTTTATTGTGAGCCTGAAAATAAAAAAAATATTTTATCAACATCTAAATTTAATAAACAAGAGTTTTGTTCAAGTATATTAAATCAAAATATTTTAGGAACCCAATTTCATCCGGAAAAAAGTGGAGAAATAGGAATAAGTTTTTTAAAAAATATAAATAATTTTTATGACAATAACTAAAAAAAAAATACTATTTGGTTTACCTCGAAGGGTAATTTTTTGCAAAAAAACACTTATGTCAAATCAGAGACCAACATCTAGTATAGAATTTCATCACAATTCAAAATCTAAAAAAAATACTCTTTTCATAGATAGGAATGGTATTTCTGATTCATGGAAATACTCTAGAAAAAAAAAAAAAATTAATTTTAAAAAAAGAGAAAAAAAATTGCTTAAACTTTTAGACAAATACAGAAGCAATAATAAAAACTTTGATTGCATTGTACCAGGTAGTGGGGGTAAAGATAGTTGTTATGCAACACATATTTTAAAGTATAAATACGGAATGAATCCTTTGACAGTAACATGGCCACCTATTTTATATACTGACTATGGATTTAAAAATTTTAAAAATTGGCTGACTACTTGTAATGTAGATAATATCTCTGCAGATAGAGATGAAAATACAATGAGGCTTTTAACTAAACTTTCAATCCAAAACTTAATGCATCCTTTTCAAACATTTATTCTTGGACAAAAAATATTTGCAGCGAAAATGGCAATTAAATATAACATTCCCCTAGTATTTTTTGGTGAAAATGAAGCAGAACATGGTAATCCTATTGCTGACAATAACTCATCTTTAAGAGATAAATCTTATTTTACATATAATAATATTAAAAACTTGTTCCTTGGAGGGGTAAAAATCAGTGATTTGATAACTAAATTTAATATGAAAAAAAAAAACTTGGATATTTTTCTACCTTCTACCACAGAAGAAATAGCAAAAAAAAATATAGAGGTGCATTACTTAGGCTATTATTTAAAATGGACCCCTCAAGAGACTTTCTATTATTCTGTCGAAAATTGTAACTTTAGGCCTCGTCCCTTCAGAACCCAGGGAACTTACAGTAAATACAACAGTATTGACGACAAAATTGACGATTTACACTATTATACGACATTTATTAAATTTGGCATAGGTAGAGCAACATATGATGTATCGCAAGAATTAAGAAATGACCACTTGACTATTGAAGAGGGAAAAAAATTAATTAAAAAATATGATGGTGAGTTTCCCAATATCTATTTTGATGAAATATTAGCATATTTAGATATCAAGAAATCAAAATTTTTTAAAACTTTAGATAAGTTTAGGTCACCTCATTTGTGGAAAAAAACTAAAAAGGGTTGGCAACTTAGGCATACAGTCAACAACGATGGATTTGATGATTAAAAAAAAAAAAATTGTTTTAATTTGTGCACGTTCTGGCTCAAAGGGGATCAAAGATAAGAATATTCAAAAAATAGGAAAATTTAACTTATTACAATTGGCAATAAAGCAGGCAAAAAAAATACCGAATTTAAAATCAATTTATGTATCTACTGACTCAAATAAGTATAAATCTATTGCAGAAAAAACAGGAGCAATTGTACCATTTTTAAGATCTAAATTGTTGTCTAAAGATAATACACCTGAGTGGAAAGTATGGCAAAATTTTATCAGTAAGATGAGACTTAATGATGAACAAATTATAATCATTTTACCAACAACTTCTCCAAATAGAAAGCTTTCTGACATAAATAAAGGAATAAAATTATTTGAAAAAAAAAAACATGACATAATTATTGCAGTTACTGAAAGTGCAAAAAATCCATATTTCAATATGCTTGAAAAAAAAGGTAACAATTTACAACTTTCAAAAAAAAATAAAAAAAAATTTTTTATAAGACAAGGCCTTCCAAAAGTATACGACATGACCACTTTTTTTTACATTCTTAAATGTGGGTTTATAAAAAAAAAAAGTTCACTCCATCAAGGAAAAATTGGAGGCATAACAATACCTAGAGCAAGAGCAACAGATATTGACACAATTATAGATCTGGAGTTTGCGAGATTTATAAAAAAAAATCTTAGTAATTATTGAATGATATAAATATTAATATAGAACTAATTTTTATGGAGAAAGATTTTATTAAATTAAAAAATAAGGTTTGTTTAGTAACTGGTTGTAATGGCCATATTGGAAACAAAATTACAAATAAACTTGCAAGTCTTGGTGTCAAGATTATCGGAACAGATTTAAATTATAAGAAAAATAAAAACCTTAAAATGTTCTTACAAGCTAATTTAGAAAATAGAGATGATATCAATCAAATAATAAGAAAAATTAATAAAAAATTTAAAAAAATTGATATTCTCATTAATAATGCTGGTTACGTTGGAACGAGTGAAGTAAATAATAAAAATTATAAAAAAGTATTTTATAACGAAAAATTTGAAAAGCTAAATTTAAGTAATACAATTTATTTTACTAATTGCTTATTAAAAAATTTAAAGAGATCAAGCTCTGCATCAATAATTAACATTTCCTCTATTTATTCTTTTCTTGGGTATGATTATAAACTTTATAAAGACACAATTATGAGAGCTCCTCTTGCTTATGGCGTGTCTAAAGCTGGTCTAGTTCAATATACTAAAATATTGTCAAATGCTCTCGCTCCACAAATAAGAGTAAACGCTATATCCCCAGGAGGTATATTTAGAAAACAGCCAAAAAAGTTTATTAAAAGATATTTGGATAAAACACCCTTAGGAAGAATGGGATCAGAAGCTGATGTTGCTAATGCTGTAATATTTTTAAGCAGTAATTTATCAACATATATAACTGGCCAAAATATAATCGTAGACGGTGGTTATTCAAACGCATAAATTAAAAAGTTAAATGATGTCAGATTTAAAAAAAATTTGCATTGGCTCTGCAAATTTTGGTAGTCACTATGGATATAAAAATTTAAGAATTAATAAAAAAGAAATCTTAAAAATTTTTAAAGTTTTAAAAAAAAAAAAAATTAGTTATATAGACACAGCAATAAACTACAAAAATTCTGAAAAAGTTATTGGAAAGTACAATAGAAATTTTCAAATTATAACAAAAATACCCCATGTTCCAAAAATAGAGAAAGACCCAAAAAAATGGATAGAAAAAAAAATATCAGAATCATTGAAGAATTTAAAATCTAAAAAATTATATGGAGTTTTGTTTCACCATCCACCCTATGAGTATAAAAAAAAAATTTTTTTTTAATTATCAAATATCTAGAGCAGTTAAGAAAAAAAAAGGTAATTAAAAAAATCGGTATTTCAGTCTACACTTTAGAGGAACTAAAAAAATGTTACAAATTATATAATTTTCAAATTGTTCAGTTTCCATTTAATATTTTTGATAATAGAATAGAAAAAAGTAAGTTTATTTTGAGTTTAAAAAAAAAAAATGTTGAACTACATGCTAGATCAATTTTTTTACAAGGCCTTTTACTTGAAGACAGCAAATATTTTGAAAAAAAATTTAAAATTCATAAAAAAAAGATTATTCTATTTGAAAAGTGGCTTAAAAAAAATAAATTAAACAAACTACAAGTTTGTTTAAAATTTGTATTTAAATCGAAAATAATTGATAAGTTTGTAATAGGAATTTCAAAATATGATCAAATTACAGAAATAACTAGAATATTGCAAAAAAAAATTAAAATTAATTCTTTGCCCAAAGAATTAACAAATTTAAGTCCAAAATTATTAAATCCTAAATTATGGAATTAATCGTTTAATAGTATTTTTTTTAAATCATGTTTATTAATTTTAATCGGATTATTTTTTAATCTTTGAGAGTTTACACCACTTAAAATTTTATGATAATCATTTTTGATATTTATTGATAGATTTTTAAAATTATCTTCCAAGTTTGCAATTTTTTTTAAATTTTTTATTTTGATCTCCAGATCATTGATATTGTTTACTTTAAAAAGATTGAAAATAATTTTATAACGATCATTTAAGTTAAATCTAGCAATATTATTTTTTTGTTGCAAAAAATTAAACTTTAGGAATTTTTCTAAAGTAAGGGATACAGCATGCCCATGACTAATTCCCCAAATCGCCGTAAAAGGGTAAGATAATGCATGTGGTGCAGTTGTTCTTGATATATCGATTGCTTTTCCTGAGTACATTGCTGCGAGAGACATATTAGAACAATTAATAAAAGAAGGTGCCTTTAGAAAATTTTTATAATTGGACAATGAAATACTTAAAGATTTTTTCGCGTAAAAAAGGCTCTGTTTATTTGATTTCACAGATATTATAGACTCAACAGCTTGAGATATTGCATCAAAGCCAGAAGACGATTTTATCTTATTACCATTATTTAAAATTAATTCAGGTAATAGAAAAAAATTATCTGGCTTTAAATTTTCACCCTCGACTGAATATTTTATATCATTGATATATATAACTGCTGATGAAGTAACTTCAGCACCAGATCCCGCTGTAGTGGGTATTGCTATTAGTTTTGAAATTTTTTTTTTCAAATTATATTTACCACTTTTTATCTTGGCGGGTAAGTCAGTTTTAAGATCATCTAATACTGCTAATTTAGCATAATCTAAAACCGATCCTCCACCTATAGCTATCACCAACTGAGGTTTGAATTTTTGTAAATGAAAAATAATTTTTTTTAATTCTTTAATTTCTGGAAAAGAGTTTTTTTTATAAAAAAAAGATAAAATATTATTTTTCGGTAATATTTTTTTTATAAAATTTTTACCATTAATCTTTTTAAATGATTTTTCACCACTTATGATTGCAATTCTTAAATTCTTTTTACTCTTAAAGTAATATCTAATATCTTGAATTTTTGAAATCATCTTTAATTTTTATTAAATTTTTGGGACGTATTAAATTTTTTAATGACCCAATGGATGTTTCGACTTCTAGAAAACTCGAACCTGGTAAATTTAAAAATTTTTTTAATTCTTTGTCAATATTATTCTTTTTATTTATTTTTTTATAGTATCTATATCCCATACTCAAAACCAAATTTTTAATATTTACGTTTTCAGAATACGTTGGTTGACCACCAACAGACTCATGAGAACAATTATTAAAAAGTATATGCTTAAAATTTTTTTTCCCAAAAAAACCAATAGTGTTTAATGCACCTAAATGCATTAAAAAAGACCCATCACCATCAAGACATAATACTTTTTTTTTTGTATTTAATGACACTCCCAAAGCCACCATAGAAGCATGCCCCATTCCACCAACCATGTAAAAATCTTTACCTTTATATTTTTTTTCAGAATTATTTCTTAATTGGCAAAGTTCACGTGATGTAAAGCCAGTAGTAGATACAAGTTTGGTATCGTTTTGAATTAAACCTAGAACTTTATCTATAATAATATTCCTTTTAACACTGTCATCTTTCTTAATTTTTGTATTTGTTTTTTTTTTTTCAAAAATATTATTACGAAATAAAAATGCAACTGGTTGAGAGTATGTTTTTGAATACTTAATTAATTTATTCATTTTAGTAAAGTTTACTGAATTAACTTCAATAAATTTTATACCAAGCAAAGACAAGATTTTTTTTGTTATTTTCCCCTTAACAAGATGCTGAGGTTCGTCTCTTTCTCCATTTGCTCCTCTCCAACCAATTAAAATAATCATTGGTATTGAATAAACTTTTTTATGAGCAATAGATGACAATGGATTAATAGCATTTCCTAAACCAGAATTTTGCATATAAACGCATGCTAATTTTTTTTTAGATAAATAATAGCCCGCAGCTAATGCTATAGAGGAACCTTCATTGGGTGTTATTATATTTTTTACTTTCTTGTTTGAAGTGATTTCTTGAGAAAAAAATTTTAAAATGCTATCAGGTACCCCACAAAAAAAATTTATATCATTTTTTATGATATTTTTTAATAATTTTTGAGAATTGATCATTTATAAATTATAATGGAATTTTATATATATTATATTAATAAGTTAAATAAATGTTTAATAAGTTAAAATTAATCATATCTTCAAAAGAAAAAAAGAAACTATTTTTACTGGTTTTGTTGTTAATTTTCTCAACACTGATTGAAATTTTAAGTATAGGTTCAATACCTATCTTTGCCACAATCATGATAGAGCCATCTTTGGTATCTCAAAAGCTGTTTGAATATTTCAAAATAGAAGTCACATATGATTTAGCAAGAAATGATACGATTATTTATGGATCGATTTTTTTAGTAGGAATATTTATTCTCAAAAATACTTTTATATCATTGATTAATTACTTTCATGGGACAATTCAAAGAAGTTTAAAAGCTAAACTAGCAGAAAAACTTTTTAGGAAATACATCTATTCAGATTACGAATTTTTTCTCTCGAAAAGCCCTTCAGAAATAGTAAGAAATATTACATCAGCCGTAACAGGAACATCTATGTATATTTTTAGTCATATAATGTTATTGAAAGAGTTTTTAATAATTGTATCGATTTTCATACTTTTATTTAGTGTAGACAAATTTACGACAACAATTATTTTTATTTCATTACCATTAGTATCTGGTTTTTACTATTTATTTATAGCTAAATCCTCAAAAGAACGTGGAAAAATATTTCAATCTTTAACTGAAAAATATTTAAAAACTTTAAATCACAGCATTGGATCTATAAAATTTTTAAAGATATTCAATAAGGAAACATTCATGATAAATATTTTTGATAAAACTATAAATTCTATGGAACAAAAAGAGTTTATTCAAAGATTCATTGTTTCCCTTCCACGAATTTTTCTTGAAACAGTTACTATTATTATGTTTGCAATTATATGTTTTCTTTACGTTACTACTGGTAAATCAATGCAAAATTTTATACCATTAATTTCTTTAATTGTTGTATCTGCAGTAAGAATAATACCGTCATTGAGCTTAATATCTGTTTCTGTAACAAATATTAAATTTCAACAACCTTCATTCAATTTAATTTATAATGAATTACTTCCTCAAAATAAGAATATTAACAAGTCAAAAAAGGATAAGGAATTAATTCGTTTTAAAAAAGAAATTATATTAAAAAATGTTTCCTATAGGTATCCTGGTACATCAAATGATGTTCTTAAAGAAATTAACTTAAAAATCAATTTTGGAGAAAAAATTGGAATCACAGGAGAATCAGGCGCTGGTAAAAGTACATTACTTGACATATTGTCTGGATTAATAAAACCTACAAGTGGTCAAGTAATTGTAGATGAAACTCAACTAGAGAATAGCTCTTGGGGATATAATCTTGGTTATGTGCCTCAAGATATTTATCTATTAGATGACACCATAAAATCAAATATTGCCTTCGGTGAGGATTCAAAAGATTTTAATGAAGATAGATTCTCTAATTCATTAAAAATTTCAAATTTAAATGAGTTTGTAAATAAGTTGGATGAGAAAGAAAAAACTTTTATTGGAGATAGGGGTATAAGAATGTCAGGTGGACAAAGACAAAGATTAGGAATTGCAAGATGTATTTACTTCGAACCCAAATTAATAATTCTTGATGAACCAACAAGCTCATTAGATTTAGAAAACGAAAAATTAATTATGAATGATATTTATAAATTGACTAACTATACCTTAATAATTGTTTCACATAGACACTCAATTTTGAAAAATTGTGATAGATTGTTTAAAATCGAAAATAATAAAATTTTTAACATGACTAATTCTGATAAAACTTAAAATAAAATGAAATACGAATATTTGATTTTTTTTTTAGGTGTTGAAAATGAAAATGAATTAAAAGCAGTAATATCAAATAGTTATCATACTATTAGTAAAATATGTAAAGAATATAGAAAGATTTATTTTGTTAATGTTTATTCATTAAAATTTTTTTCAAATAAAAATGAAATCAATAATAAAGTTTTCTATGATTTTAATTTAGGTGATCATGTAAAATTTATTTCATTTTCTAGTTATATAAAATTTATGAGTTTTTTAAGAAAAAAAAAAATTGTAGGAATTAGTTTTGGTTTTGGAACAGCATATTCGGATTTGTTGTTAAATATTATAATGGGCATTTATGATATTAAGCACGTTCAAATACAGAATGTTGGTAATGATCAAGTAGTTGCTATAGCAACAACAAACAAATTTAAAAGATTTTTATATTTTTATTTAAGAGACAGACTCTCAAGGAAGATTACAAGTATATTATCTTTTTTAGGCATTGCCCAGAAAATTGAAATAAGATTTGTAAGTAATTCAAAAACTATATTTTATAGAAACAATAATAGTTTTAAAAATTTAAGGTCTAAATTAAATTTATTTCAGGTAAAGGAATTTATGTTAATTAACAGTAGATCATATGATATTTTAAAGGAAAATTTATTAGAGATAGATCAAAAATATATTGTTTTATTAGATGAGCAATTGAATGAAGAACAATTTTTAAGATTTAGAGAAGCGTATTCTGAGGAACAGATTTCAAAACATTATTTTAATTTAAACCAATCTCTTAAAAAGCTTTCTCATGATCTTAATAAAGAAGTGATTATAACATTACACCCTTATGATGACATTGATTATAAAAAGAAAATTTTCAAAGATTTTAATGTAGTCAAATTTAGAACAAGAGAATTTATTTATAAGTCATTTTTAATACTTTTTTTTGAGTCCAGTGCAATAACTGACGCATTATTGTTAAATAAAAATATGGCTTTAATAAAATCGAAATTTTTGGATAAGAATTTAATTGATGCCCAAAGTATGTATGCTAATAATTTTAATTTATCTTATTTGAATATTGACGAACCTTTTGAAAAAATATTCAATAATGATAATTTATCTCAATTAGGAATTCTCAAATCAAAAGAACAATTAAAAAAAGATTATAAACAATACATAGAAAATTTTGTTTCACGTTCAAATGATAATACAGAGGGCTATAAAAAAGTAATTAGTGAAATTAATAAAAGATATTTTTAAAAAGAATTAAATATATGAACTAAATTTAATATGTATTATCTTATTAGATGTATATTTTAATAGATTTTAAGAATATATAATTTTTTTGTTCAATTTATGAAAAATGTAAAATATAAGCGCTTTAATAATGTTTAGAAATAAAACTATATTAATTACTGGAGGCACTGGTTCATTTGGAAGAGCTTTTTTAAGTTATCTAATTAAGAATTATTCGGGTTTTAGAAAGGTAATCATTTTTAGTAGGGATGAATTAAAACAATTTGAGATGTCCAGCATCTATAGTGAAGCAAAGTATCCATTTATAAGATATTTTTTGGGAGACGTAAGAGATAAATCTAGATTGAATAGATCATTAGAAGAAGTTGACTATATAATACATGCTGCAGCACTAAAGCAGGTCCCAGCAGCAGAGTACAATCCATTTGAGGTAATTAAGACAAATATTTTGGGTGCTCAAAATATAATTGAGGGTGCTCTTAATTCAAAAAAAGTATCAAAAGTTATTGCACTCTCGACTGATAAGGCAGTTTCACCAGTCAATTTATATGGGGCAACAAAATTATGTTCTGACAAATTATTTATTTCAGCTAATAATATTGTAGGAAATAAAAAAAAGCTATTTAGCGTAGTAAGATATGGAAATGTAATGGGAAGCAGAGGATCTGTCATTCCTGAATTTTTAAAGCAAAAAAAAATTAGTAATATTTTAAAAATTACAGATAAAAGGATGACAAGATTTAATATATCGATGAAAGAAAGTATAGAATTAGTTTTATGGTCTTTAAAAAATGCAATCGGAGGTGAAATATTTGTTCCAAAAATTCCATCTTACAGAATTACTGACTTAGCAAAAGTTATTGCTCCTAAAGGTAAGTTTTTATTTACGGGTATCAGACCGGGTGAAAAAATTCATGAAGAGCTTATTTCGGTAAGTGAAAGTAATTATGCTGTTGATCTTAAAAGATATTACGCAATTTTATCTCCTATGCTTGATAAAACAAATGCTGAATTAAGCAAAAAATTATTAAATACTTACTTAAAAAATAAAAATGTAAAAAAAGTAAGTAGTAATTTTTCCTATAACTCGGGTGAGAATAAACATTTTTTAACTTTAAAAGAGTTGTCTAAATTAATTAAATTAAGTAATAATTAATCATGTTAGAACCTGCTAATATAAATAAATACGCTAAAAAAGATCCAGAAGAAACTTTAAAGGAGAATCTATTTAAAAAGTATGGTCAAAGATTTATAGATTATAGAAAAAGATATGAGGAGAATCTGAACAAAAAAAGTTCAGAAATAGATCATTTGAATTATCCGAACACAGTATTATTAGAACTAGTAAATAGATGTGATTTAGAATGTACAATGTGTTATCAAGGTTTTAGAAATGATGCGAATAAGAGTGTATTGGATGAGAATATACTTGATAAAGTTTTTGCTGATTTTAAAAAAAATAAACTTAATTCTTTAATGTTCAGTGCATCAGAGCCATTATTATATAAAAAAATAGATACTGTTTTCAAAAGGGCAAAAGATGCTGACATAATGGACATTTTTTTATTTACGAATGGAACTTTATTAAATGAAAAAAATTCAAAAATGATATTAGAAAGTTCGCTTACAAGATTATTTATTTCAATAGATGCAGCAAGTGAGGAAACATACAACAAAGTACGAATACCAGTCTCGAAAAGATTGCTCGAACAAAATAGATTAGCAAAATTAGAAAAAAATATAAAAAATTTTATTCATTTGAGGGATAATGTTTATAAAAAGACTTTACCGCTTGTCAGGACCTCTTTTGTAGCCCTGGACAAAAATAAACACGAAATTAATACATTTATAGATAAATGGAAAAACATTGTTGATAGTGTGGAGATACAAAAAAAAGTTATACCACACAGCGCATTTGAAGAAGCTCAAATGGAGAACACAAAATCAGAAAAAGTGATAATAAAAGATTATGATTGTAAGGAACCTTGGGGGCAAATGACCATTTGGTCTAATGGCACTGTTTCTCCATGTTGCGCTACTTTTGGAAGAAATATTCCAATCGGAAATGTAACCAATCAAACAATAAGTGAACTTTGGAAATCGAAAAACATGCAGTCGATAAGAGAAAGTTTTCATAATAATACACCAAAAAGTGCTTGTAAGACATGTATTAATAATACGGTCGATTACATTAGTACTTAATTATAAATACCTCAAACATTTCAAGATCTTTAAATTTGTACCAATATTTTTACCAATTCTAGAATGTTTACTAATGTTAGTGCTGATAGGATGATTTTTAACTATATAATTTTTTTTTAGTGAAGATGATACAAGATCAACTAAAAAATAATCGTCTTTAATATTGTTTTTAAAATTTTTAAGAAAATCAATTTTATAAGCCTTCAAGCCAGATAATGGATCTTTTATGTTATAAAAAAAATTATAAAAAAAAGATAAAAGATACTCTGAAAATCTGTTCATAGTTTTTCTATTACAAATTAACAAATCAATATTGCTTTTATTTAATATCTTATAAATATTTAAAATATCATTAACTTTATGTTGTCCATCTGCATCAAATGTTATTACAAACTTAATACCCCTTTTTTTTAGAGCATATTTAAAACCTTTTTTAATATTTTTTTCATATCCTAAATTTTTTCTATTTCTTATGTAATTAACTTTATTTTTTTTTAACCAGTGATCTGTCCCATCCTTTGAATTATCATCTAAAACAATAAAATTAATTTTTTTTTTTTTAAATTCTTTACAAATTTTGATCAGTGAACCAATCTCATTATAAGAGGGCAGAATTACTATTTTATCAACTTCCAATTTATCTCTTGATGTTTGAGTATTTTTCTTTTCGTTTTTTTTCCAACTAATTTTGAAATATGATACGGTTCCAAACCTTTCTTTGTTTTAGGTCTCAAACAAATTAAGTCTTTTTTTGAAATTTTTTTTTGATTTATCTATTTCAACTCTGGCTCTTATAGATCTTTGTTGGACAATTTTAGAATTCAATTCATTTTTTTCTACTTTTTTTACACCATCCCCGAGTGCACTTTCTAGCTCCCTAGAGGCTATTACCATTTGTTTCCAAGTTAAAGGATTCATTGCGAAAAAATGATCAGGGCCTTTTCTTGAATTATTGTCTGTAAAATGTTTTTCTATAACTCTAGCGCCTTTTGCGATAGCTCCAAGAACTGAGCTATGGCCAAACGTATGATCGCTTAACCCAAAAATAACTTTGCTTCCAAATTTTTTTTTAAAAGTATCTATTACGTTCAAATTAGTAAAACTTAAATTTTTTTTGTCGCCCGTATAATTTGTATTGCATTGCATTATAATCAATTTTTTATTAAATTTTATGATTGATTTATATGCTCTTGAAACATCTTTTAAATCTGAAGCACCAGTTGCAATTATTACAGGTTTGTTCTTTTTTGCAATTTTCTTAATTATTTCAGTCCAAGTTATATCGCCCGATCCAATTTTGTAAGCACATAAATATTTATCTAAACTGTCAACATAATCTAAATCATATGGTGAAGTAAAAAAATCAATCTTATATTTTTTACAAGTTTTTACTAGCTCATTAGTCCACTTTGAGTTGATACTAGCTTTTTTATATACACTAAACACATCTTGTTTCCATTTTGATTGATGTGTTTTAATTTTAAGATTTCTAAAACCATAATCACTTACAATAGTTTCAGCTTTAAAATGCTGGAATTTTGCAGCATCAGCTCCCGCTTTAGCACAAAGTTTAATTAATTTTTTTGCTCTTTGTAAGCTCCCATCATGATTAGCTCCTATATCTGCAATAAAATAAGTAGGATAGTCATTTCCGATGTATCTATTCTTAATTTTAATTTTCATTTTTTAATATTAGACAATTTTCTAATAATAGACCGTCTAAATTTGACTTAATTAGAATATTTAATGCTTGATTTAGATCATTAATTATTGGAAATCCATGTAAGTTAAATGATGTATTTAGAAGTGCATACGTTCCAGATAATTTACCAAATTCTGCAATTAAATTCTCATAAAGAATATTATCATTTTTATTCAATATGTGAGGTCTACATGTCTTATCGTACGGATGAATTGCTGCAGATAATTTTTTTTGACCCAAATTTGTTGTTTGGACGCAATTTGTCATAAATTTATAATTCTGAATTTTATTATCTAAAATAAAATATTTTTTTGCAGATGACTCTAAAACAGAAGCTGCAAAAGGCATCCAAAAATCTCTACTTTTAATTTTTTCATTAATTTTATTTTTTATTTCGGGGTTTTTTGGATTTGCAAGTATTGATCTATTTCCCAAAGCTCTTGCTCCAAACTCTGATTTACCAACGTATCTTCCAATGATTTTATCTTTATGTAACATTCTAGCAGTTTTATTAATAAAATTTTTTTTGATGATTGAATATTTTAATTTTTTTAGCTTATTTAAATGTTTTTTTTGAATAAATTGTGCTTCAGGACCTAAATAGGCGTTCTTTAGAAATACACTTTTAAAATTAATATTTTCTCTATCTAGTAAACTCGCATAGCATGCACCCATAGCTTGTGAAGCATCATCTGGACATATAGGTACGAACAAATTGATTTTTTTACTTAATTTGGAAATTAGCATATTAGTCTTAACATTCATTGCAACTCCACCAGCTAAGCAAACCTCTTTTACAGAGGTTTTTTTTAAAAGATTTTTTACCCATTTGAGTACAAGATATTCTGTATATTGTTGCAATGAGGATGCTATCGTATCAAATCTTTTATTATCAAGAATACTCTTAATAGAAAAATATAAATCTTTCGGTCTATTGATATATTTAAAATTGATATTTTTAACTTCTTGAATTTTTTTAAACTTTGTAAATAATTCCTCTGTGTGTTCTTTCTTTGCATAAGGAGCAAGACCCATAACTTTATATTCGTGTTCGTTAGGTTTAAGCCCCATAATTAAAGTTACATATCTATAAAGTCTACCAATTATAAAGTCATTTCCTTTAATTAAATTCTTTATTTCTAATTTATTTTTTTTTGATACATTAAATATTTTCGCAGAATAATTCACATAATCACCGAACGCATCTAAAGTTAAAACAAGAGTTTTTTTACCATTATTTTTTTGTGAAAAATAAGCATATAATGCATGTCCTGTTGAATGATCTATAAACTTAATATTTTTTTTTTGAATTTTTAAATGTTTATTCACAACCTCTGACCTTATTCTTTTTCCAATTTCGAGATTTTCTTTGTTAGACGTATGATCATTATTATTCTTAAATTTTTTTAAATAATTTTTCCAAAATTTTTTGCCAGGATATTGATTTAAGTCTAATTTATCTTTAAATACTTTTGTGTGTGAAATATTTTTTTTTTGAAAGATTCTTGGAAACCATACTCTTTTTTGTTCATAAATATAATCGTTCATTTTAAATCCAGTGTAGTGTCTAATCAAAGAGTAGGTAGGAGACCAAAAATTTGATATGAAATTTACTGAACTTATTTCATTTTTCTTTACATTGAACTCTTTTAAAAGCCAATCAATTGCATTTTTAGGATATCTCTCATCATTTTTAATATTTGTAAATCTTTCCTCACTAACACAACCAACAATTTTATCATCTATCATTAATGCTGCTGTTGAATTTTGTTCCCAATTTATACCTAGACATATTTTTCTTTGAGAATTCATATTAAAAGCCTTTGATTATTTTATTAACTTCAAATGTTGTTTTTGGCAATTTGATTTTATACTTTGTAATTATTTTTTTGCAATTCAATCTCATATCTAATGGTCTCAGAGCGATTAATTTTTTACTACTTTTTTCTTGATAATTAATCAATTTAAAATTTTTATAATCTTTAAATTTAGTACCTAGAAATTTTTTAATATAGTTCCCTTTGCTAATTCCACCTACAGAACCTAAATTATATATACCCCCCATTTTTTTTTTGGAAATCACAATAATTATTTTGGAAAGCGTATTAAGTGACAAGGGAGAAAAGTAAATATTCTTAAATCCAAAAATTTCTGAATTCTTTTTAACATTATTTACTATCCAATTGTTAAGATTTTTATGCTTTTTAGAGAAACTTAAAAAATTTGTTCGAAGCACACACCCTATTTTCAAATTTACAAATTTTTCAGATAACAATTTTGTTTTTGAATAGTAATTTAAAGGTTTTGGGTTTTTTTCATTGTGTGGTCCTAAACCAGAATAAACTTGATCAGAGGATATATGAATAAAAAAAGGTTTTTTATATTTTAAATTTAGAATAGCACTTGAAATAAGCTTGGTTATTTTAACATTTGTATAGTATGCCAATTTTTTTTTAACTTCACATTTATCAACATTTGTTAGAGCTATAGAATTTATAATTACATCTGGCGCTTCTTGAGAAATTATCTTTTGTAAATTTTTTAAATTATAATATTTTAAATAGATCCCATTTTTTCTTTTTCTCGTAACTATTCTAACTTTATGTTTTTTTTTTATAAAATGGTACAGATAATTTCCTAGGTTTCCATTTCCACCAAAAATAAGAAATTTCATTTGTTAAGAATTATAAATACATACTTTTGTATCCATGTGATGTATATTTTTCAACCAACTTTTTTAGTTTTGGATTTTTGTCTAAAAAATTGACGATTTTATTTAGATTAAATAATGGCGCATCTTTAAAAAATTTTTTATATATTTTTTTACATAATACTAAATCTTCATAATTATCGACAGTGAGCCTTAAATCTTTTCTAAAAAGGTGTTTAGGACCTGAAAGTTTTAAAGTCGAAAATTTTTTTTTATTAAGTCTAATATATTTTGTTACGTGTTCTTTTGCGTCTCCCTTTGAATGTTTAAGTGATTTAATCATAGAGCTTAAGGTAAATATTTCAAATCCACAACCATCAACAATATTATCAAAAAAAATAGCATCAATTTTTTTATTTTTATATTTTGACAACACTTGCTTAACTTGCTGATAATATAAAAAAGGACTTTCTGATGTAACTCTAAATATGTCTGTTGCGCCAGACTCTTTTGCTGCAATAATTAACCTTTTAATAACATTTTTTTCAGGGCCAAAACTGATTTTAATTTTATGTTTCGTCGCTACTCCACTGTAAATTTTATTAATTTTATTTTTTGGGACAGCCAGTATTATTTCATCTAATAAATTGAGTTTTTTTAGTGCAAAAATAATCTGATCAATTATGCGAATTTTTTTTTTCTCATCCAAATATCTAAGAGGTTTTCCATATAACCTCTTACTATTATTTCTACATGCAAGTATTGCTACAATTTTACGTTTGATTTTCTTCACAAATTATTAATATTAATTTATTATTTAGCATTAGGCTCCAAGCAACTTTTAATATATTAAATTATTTATGAAATCAAAATATAATAAAAATTCAATCAAAGCGTGGACTAACGCAAAAAAATATATACCTGGTGGAAATATGTTTTTGTCAAAAAGACCAGAGAGGTTTTTACCTGATCATTGGCCGACATTTTATAAGATTTCATCAAAGTGTTTTGTTACGGATTTAAAAAATAAAAAGTATACTGATATGATTATGGGTATAGGAACAAATATTTTGGGTTACTCTGAACCTTCAGTCAATAAATCAGTAATTGATTCAATACATCAAGGAAATATGTCAACGCTAAATTGCATTGAGGAGCAAATGCTAGCAAAAAAATTAATTAACATGCATAAATGGTCACAAGCTGCTAAATTTGCTAGGACTGGGGGAGAGGCAAATGCTATGGCAATTAGAATTTCAAGAGCATTTAATAAAAGAACAAAAATTGCCATTTGTGGATATCACGGATGGCACGATTGGTATCTCTCCTCAAATTTAACAAAAAAAAACTCACTTAAAGGGCATCTCTTATCTGGCCTAAATACTGATGGGGTCCCCTCAATTCTCAAGAATACAGTTTACACTTTTGATTATAATGATTTAAAACAATTTAATTCAATTATAAACAAACATAAAATTTCAGCTGTAATGATGGAAGTATCTAGAAACTACCAACCAAAAAATGATTTTTTAAAACAAATTAGAAAAATAACGAAAAAAAAAAATATCACCCTTATATTTGATGAATGCACTTCTGGTTTTAGACAAACTTTTGGAGGACTTCACAAACACTACGGTATAGAACCTGACATGGCAATATTCGGTAAGAGCCTGGGAAATGGTTATCCAATTACAGCAATTATAGGAAATAATAAGGTAATGAAATATGCTCAATCTAGTTTTATTAGTAGTACTTTTTGGTCTGAGCGCTCAGGTTATGTAGCTGCTCTAAAAACTTTAGAAATCATGAAAAAAAAGAGATCTTGGAAACAAATTACTTCAAAAGGTAATTATATCAGAAAACATTGGATTAAACTATCGAAGAAATATAATTTAGATATTGATATCAGTGGAATTCCAGCAATAAGCATATTTAAATTTAAAAGTAAGAATACCAAAAAATATATCACTTTCATAACCCAGGAAATGCTAAAAAATAATTTCCTAGCAAATAATATGGTTTACGTTTCTCTCGCTCATAGTAAAGAGATAATTGATAAATATCTAGCTATTCTTGAAAAGTGTTTTAAACTTATTTCAGACTTTGAAAAAGGTAATAAAAATATAAAGAATTATTTAAAATCTAAAATTTTTGAAGAAAGCTTTCAAAGACTCAATTAGTTCACATCAAATTTAAGATTATTTTATTAAGCTAATTATTTCTTTAATAGGGGTAATTTCTTTTTCTATTTCAAATGATCTTTCATTTTTTAATATTTTTTTCGCAATTTTTGTCATTACTGGATATGCAGCTCTTAACATTTGATTTGCGTAAATAACAATTTTAAAGCCATTTTTTATTAGCTCTTTTTCCTTAACCGATGAATAAGTTGATGGCACAGCAACTAAAGGACAATTATAATTAAATTTGGTAAATATTTTGGAAAACTCAAAAATTTGTCCAGGATTTTTTTCTTTACTGTGTATTAGAATTGCATCTGCACCAGCCCTGTAATAACTTTTTGCTCTTTTAATAGCATCATCGATTTTTTTACCAAGTATAAAAGATTCTATTCTAGCGATTATAAAAAAATCATCAGAATTTTTTGATTTTTTTGCCTTACTAATTTTTTTACAAAAATTATGAATAGTGTCTTGTTTAGTTTTATTCTGATCTTTAAATAGTGAATTTCTTTTCTCGCCAATTTTATCTTCAATCACCATTGCTGATACACCGATTCTTTCCAAAGTTTTTACTAGATATGGAATGTGTTCTATTCTACCCCCATTATCTGCATCAAAAATAAGTGGTTTTGTTGTTACCTCCATTATGTCATTTAATCCTAAAATTCTTGAGGAGTAATCTACTGATTGGTTATCTGGTTTTCCTCTCAATAATGAGTCTGTAAGACTAGAAGACCACATTCCATCAAATTCTCTAAATTGATTTTTATCTTTGAAGTTTAAATCTTCAATTATCATTCCTGTTAGCGGACTATGAGTTTCAATAATTTTAACCAAATCTTTAGCTTCTATCAGCCTTCTTAATTTTTTCTTTCTAGCATCTGGAGATACTCCATTTTCTAAGATCTTTTTTTTTATTATAGTTGATGAAATATTTTTAGTGTATTTTGGTTCAATTAATTTTCCTCCCCATTTTTTTAAACATTTGACGACGTCAGCTCTAGTTTTTTTTTGTATTCCTGATTTCCAGTCATCTCCATGTACTACAAAATGTGGTTTTATACTTTTTAAATTATCTATGTAGCTCAAACTTTTTTGGGGTACTACTTTTGACACATATCTTATATTTTTAACAATGATTTCCCTCTGTTTATAATTTAAATGTGGTAATTTTTTATAAGACGATACAGCTTTATCAGTTAGTAAACCAACAGTCACTGCCCCAAGATTATTTGCAATTTTAAGAATATTTATATGACCTTCATGAATAATATCTGCAGACAGCCCAACGTAAACTTTTTTTTTCAATTTAATTTCCTATTAGTTTAACAATCTTTTTATAAACTTCTAAAGATATATCTTTTTTTGATTTTTTAAAATTATTAATTACTTTTATATGAGGTTTTTTGGGAAATTCAGGTTTAATATCAATACCCCAAACATTTTTCGTTTTTTTTTTATAAAAAAATTTCTTTTTATTTTTAATCAGTTTTTGAATTTTACATTGAAGAAATATTTCAACATAATTTGATAAAGTTTTTCTATTATAAGTGTGTAATTTATGGAAAAGACCGACAGTAGCAATAATTACATTTACCTTATCATTGGCTAAGAGTTTGCTTATCTTGGAGTATGAAATACCTATATTTAGTCTTTCTTTTTGAGAATATCCTTTTATTTTAAAGATATCTCTAAGCTTATCTCCATTAATCAAAACAGATGTTCCGTATTTATTCGAAATATTTTTTTGTATTCTTTTAGCTACAGTAGATTTTCCAGAACCTGATAAACCCGTAATCCAAAAAACAATCCCTTTTTTTTTATCTAATTTAAATTTTCTTTTCATATTTTTCAATTATATCTTGAATTAAATACTTAATTCTTTTTTTTGAGTTATCCAAATAAGTTATTTTCTTACGTAAATTATTCTTTATTATATTATGACTATTACTATTTAAAAATTTAGCTATTTCTATTGGTTTATATTTAATAACTCCAAATTTATTTCTATCTTTGAAATAAGAATTATTAGCATAATATTTTTTTTTAACTAAATTTTCATCTCTCGAATAAAAAATAACTTTTCTATTAGTAAAAAAAGTGTAAGTAATTGCTGTTCCGGAAATATCTGTAAGCATGTATTTGGATTTTGAGTACACCTTAGTATAATCATTACTTTTATCTAGATAAAACCTCTTGGAGTGATTGTACTTATTAATTATTTTTATAACTTTTTGAGATTTAAGATTTGCAGGATATGGTCTAAAATAAACTGTGTAAGATGTTTTTTTTAATATTAAATCGATAATTTCCTCTATTTCGTTATAGATAGATAATTTTTGAATATGTCTATAATCAGATGGAGCAATTACAATAATTGTTTTTGATCTCTTTATTTTTATTTTTTTACTCCTTAAATAATCTAATTTTGGATATCCGACCTCATAAATAGAAGGAATACTTTTTAAAGATTTTATTTTTTTATGTCTGTTAAAAAATTCTTGGAACATAATACTGCTCTTTTTTTGTGGAGAAAATATGAAATCATAATTGACCAATCTTAGAAAAAGATCTTTTTCTTTTTTTTTGTCTACTAAAGGTGCAGTAGAAATATCATGATGCATATAAATTTTAATTGAGTTTAAAGTGAATTTATCACTTAAGTAGTTACTAAAGAAAATATCAATATTAATTAAATATTTAAGTAAAAAGCTTTCTTTTAAAAAATAATAATTTTTATAATTTATATTTTTTAGCTGATGGCCATAAATCACTAAAATTTTTTCACCAAAATTCTTAAATAAATATTCTAAATAATCTTTACTTATTAATGTGAGATTTTTTCTTGAAAAAAAGAATAGTAATACTTTTCCATTTTTAACAGTATTTTTATAAAAAAAAATCTTTAAATTTAAAATTGTAATGTTTACAATTGTCTTTAATATTTCCATTAGAAGTTTTTTTAATATCATTTTGGGGACAAATTTACTACAAGAATGATTAATATATATTAATAGTTAAACTTAATAATTTTAAAGATTTATTATTTGAGTGAAAAAAAAAATACTTATAACAGGTTCACATGGATACATTGCAAAAAATATTGCAAAAAAATTACAAAAAAAAAATTTTATTGTTTATGGAATCGGCAGAGGTAAATGGGTAAAAAAGGATTATAAGAAATGGGGTTACATAAATCTAATAAACGGTGAATTAACAAAAAAAAATCTATCTAAGTTAAATTTAAAATTTGATTTTATAATTCATTGTGCAGGTAGTGGATTAGTTGGTTTAAAAAGAAAAGTAGATTTTATTAATAATGTTAAATCAACAATATCTTTAATTAATTTTATAAGAAAAACTCAAAAAAAAACAAAAATAATCTTTATGTCGAGTTATTCTATTTATGGTAATGATTTTAAAGATCGAATTTCTGAGAAATTTTCAACAAAACCAGTCTCTACTTATGCAGTTAACAAAAAGAAAGCAGAAAATCTCTTATTAAATTTTTCAAAAAAATATAAATTAGATTTAATGATTTTAAGAATAGCATCTCTTTATGGGGATGGTTTGAAGAAGCAACTGATATATGACGCGTGTTCTAAAATATCAAAAGGATTAAATAATTTTTACGGAACAGGTAGAGAGAAAAGAGATTTCATTCACATAACAGATTTAGTAAATATAGTTTTATATTTTTGTTTGAAAGGATTTTCTAATACTAATATTATGAATTGCGGCTCAGGCAAGGGAAGACGAATAAAAGATGTTCTAAAATTAATATCTAGCGGCTTTAATATGAGAAATGAAATAATATTTAATAGAAAAAAATTAAATTCAAATCCAATTGATTTAATATCAAATATTCAGCAACTAAAGAGAATTGGAATTAAGCCAAATAAAAATTTCAGGGTTGGAATAAAGCAATATGTAAAGTGGTTTAAAAGAAATATTTCATGAAAAGAATTGGTTTTTTAATAAATTTTAATATTTTCAAGTGGTTTGGAGGAACTTATTTAATAAAAAACTTAATTAACTGTATTGTAAAGTTTTCAAAAAACGAGATTCAACCAATAATAATAGTTAAAAAAAAACTTTCTAAAAGTGAGCAAAATGAATTTAAAAATTTTGAACTATTAAAAACAAATTTTTTTCATAACCAAACTTTGGTTGACAGAGTTTATAATAAATTTTTGATACTAATTTTTGGACGGTCTAAGATTTATGATGAATTTTTCTTAAATCATAAGATTGAAATTTTATCTCATAGTAATGCATTATCCAATAGTATATTCCTAGGAAGAAAAAGTGCTATTAAAAGTTTCCCTTTTTTAGCCGATCTACAGTATCTTCATTATCCTAAAAATTTTTCTCTAAAAAATATATTTTTGAGAAAAATCAATATTTATATGTGCGCCTTACACTCAACAAAAATTATAGTTAGTAGCAATGATGTTAAAAATGATCTTAAAATTGTATCTAAATCAGCTTTTAAAAAAGCAATGGTCAGCCCTTTTGTATTTTTGTCGCCAAAAAAAAATGAAATTTTAAAATTCTCTCTCCTAAAAACAAAATTCAAATTACCTACAAAATATTTTTATCTCCCAAATCAATACTGGATGCATAAAAATCATAAAGTTGTGCTTAACTCTCTTTTATATCTCAAAAATAAAGATAAATTAAAAAATATATTTATAGTTTCTACTGGCAGTAAAGAGGAGCATCGAAATACAAAATATTTTTATGAAATAGAAAAATTTATAGATGATAATGAACTTAATAAATATTATAAATATTTAGGAACGGTAAATTTTAAAGAAGTTTTATCTCTCATGTATCACTCAGTTGCTGTGATTCAACCCTCAAAATTTGAAGGCAGAAGTAGTACAGTTGAACAGGCAAAATCGATGGGAAAAAAAATAATATTATCAAATATTGGTATTCACAAAGAACAAAAACCTCTGAGAGGAAAGTATTTTTCTATAAATAATTTTACTCAACTATCTAACTTATTGCTACAAACTCTAAACAAATATGATCATAATCAGGAGAAAAAACATATAAAATATGCTGTTCGTAAAAGTAAAGAAAATTTTTACAAATATTACAAAAATTATGTTGATTTAATTAGTTAATAAAAATAGAAAAATTACATAAAATATAGATGTTTAAAAGAATAAAAAATTTTATAAATTCAATAATTTCAGACAATAATGATCGTAATATTTTTGCAATCGGGTCATCACATTTTAAATTAATAAATAAAAACTATAAAGATATCAGAAACTTAAATCAGGTTGAGTATAAAGTTTTTTCCCAAAATGGTGAGGATGGTATTATTGATTTTTTACTAAATCGTTTGAATATACAAAATCCAAAATTTTTAGAAATAGGTGTGGGAGACTATAAAGAGTCGAATACTAGATACATATTCATGAAGAGCCCAAATAAAGGTATGATTATTGATAACATTGCAAATTTAAAACAAAAAGTTTCAAGGCATGTGAAGTTATGGAAAGGAGATCTAACAATTATTGAAAAAACTGTAACTAGCGCAAATATTTATAATATTCTTAAAATGAATAATTTTGAAAAGAATTTAGATCTTTTTAGTTTGGATATTGATGGAATAGATTATTGGGTAATTAAAGAGCTACCAGATAATTTATCTAAGATTATTATTACAGAATACAATGCAATCTTTGGGGCTAATCTTGAGGTTACAGTCCCGAATATAAATAATTTTGATAGAACAAAGTATCATTATTCTAATTTGTGTTATGGTATGTCTTTAAGAGCAATAATAAATTTAATGAAAACTAAAAATTATACCTTTATAGGAGCTAATAAAGCTTGTAATAACGCTTTTTTTGTTCATGAAAATGAAGTTGAAAAACTAAATATCAATCTTCCAGATTTAAATTCACTAGATATTTACACACAATCAAATATTCTAGAAAGTCGTTCAGATTCTGGAAAATTAACATTTTTATCCGGTGAGCAAAAATTAAAAGCAATATCGGATTGTAAGGTTATTAATTTAAACAGTAAATCTGAAGATCCAGTTTTAATAAGAGATTTATTTAATATTTAACTGTTTTTTATTTAAATAAAATTAATAAAAAAAGATTTTTTAAAGTTCGAAAAATCTCGATTTTTGGAATCTTAGATTTTCCTTTTGACCTATTTTTAAAATTAATTGGTATTTCGTATATATTAAATTTTTTTTGATTTATCCTAAAGATAGTTTCCATAAAAAAACTATAACCTTTTGATTTTACATTATTTAAATGAAAATTTTTCAATCTTTTTAAATTAAATCCTCTATATGATGTTGTGAACTCATTACATTTAATTCTCATACAAAATTTAATCAAATTATTACCTATGACGCTTAGTAAAAGTCTTAAAAAAGGCATTTCACAATTACCTCCTTTCGAATATCTAGATCCAATAACAAATTCATGCTCATCTAAGAGTTTTATAAATTTTGGTATTTCTTCAGGATTGTGTGAAAGATCCGCATCCATTGTGATTAATTTTATATAATTTTTTTCTAATGCATATTGATAAGCAATTTTATGAGCTGAATCTAATCCTAATTTTTTTTCTCTAAAAATATAATATAGATTTTTATTCTTTTTTTTTAATCTTTTTAAAATATCACCGGTTTTATCAGGACTATTATCATCAATAATCAAAATATCTAAAATTTTATGATACTTATTTATCTTTTCAATAAGTTCTTTAATATTTTCTTTTTCATTATAAGTTGCAGAAAATATTAAGGTTTTTGACATTGATTAAATCTATATAAATAATTGCTCAAATATTTTTAATTTTAAATATATTAAAAATAATATTGCTGCAATTATTATTTGATATTGTTTTGATATTTTAAGTTTTTTTATTAATTTTTCAAAAAATTTAGTATTAAGAAAAATAATTAAAAGGATCCAGTATTAATAAATTATTCTTAAAGGATTGTTTAAATATAGGCTTATATTTTTTTCCAGAACTCAAAAAAATTATTAATTCAAAATTTTTTAGTTTTTTAATATTTGTTAATTTATTTTTTATATTTACAAAGGGATCATAAAAATATGTGTTTTTATATTTTTTCTTTATTGAATTAAAAATTTCAAGACCCAGAGAATTTCTTAAGTCAGACACTCCATACTTATAAGAAATACCCAAAACTAAAATTTTTGCTTTATTCTTTAATCTATTTTTTTTAATACATTTTAATATTTCACTAATTACATAATTCTTCATGTTATTATTTGTTGATCTTCCACTTAAAAGTGTATTAGTTCTAAATTTATTTTTTTTCGCAATATAAGACAAATAATAGGGATCAACTGGAAGACAATGCCCACCTACTAAGCCTGGCTTAAATTTTACAAAATTCCATTTTGTTGAAGCTAATTTAATTATTTCATTAAAATTTAAATTAATTTTTTTTGATAAAATTAAAATTTCATTAAATAGAGCTATATTTAAATCTCTTTGAGTATTTTCAATAGCCTTTGCAGTTTCTGCCTCACTAATATTTTTAGTAAAAATTAATTCTTTAGATATCAATTTATAAACTTTTTTTACTCTAGAAATTACTTTTTTATTATTACTATTTACTGCAAATATTTTATTTATATTTTTAAGATTTTTTGAATTATCTCCAGGGTTAATTCTTTCAGGGCTATAACACATATAAAAATCTTTGTTATTTTTAAATCCACTTTTAATTTCTAAAAATTTAGTAAATTTTTCTGTTACACCCGGATAAACTGTAGACTCTAGTATTATAACATCTCCAACTTTGATATATTTACTTATTATGGAAATACTATTTTTAATATGAGATAAATCTGGAAGTTTATCTTTTTTAACTGGAGTAGGAACACAGATAATATAGATATTTGGATCCGCTAGATCTTGTTTATTGTTTGAAAATTTTATTTTTTTTTTTATAAAGTCACTTTTTTTAAATTCCTTATTATGATCAAACTTATTTTTTAATTCTCTAATTCTTTTTAACGAAATATCAAATCCGATAGTCTTAAATTTACTTGATATATTTAAAGCTACAGGTAATCCAACATAGCCCAATCCTAATACGCAAACTTTTAACATTAATAAACTTATACTTTTTTTGTGCAAAATTGATATACATTTTGATATGAAAATATTAATCACTGGTAGCGCTGGATTTATAGGATATAATTTTTGTAAATTTTTATTGACTAAAACAAGTCATCAAATTTACTCTATTGATAATGTAAATAATTATTATTCACAAAAACTGAAAAGAGCAAGATTAAGAGATTTGAAAAGATATAAAAAATTTAAATTTTATAAATTTGATTTATGTAATAAGAAAAAACTTGAAAAAATTTTTAAAATAAAATTTGGAGCAGTCTATCATTTTGCTGCTCAAGCTGGAGTAAGATATTCATTAATAAATCCAAGATCCTATATAAATAGTAATATAATTGGTTTTTTTAATCTAATTGAACTTATAAAAAAAAATAGAATCAAGAAATTTTTCTATGCCTCCTCTAGCTCTGTGTATGGAGAAAGCAAAAATTTCCCACTAAAAGAGATCCATAAAATTAATCCAAAAAATCTTTATGGTTTAACCAAAAAAAATAATGAGGAAACTGTGGAATTATTTTTTGAAGGTTCTACAACTAAAGCAATTGGCTTAAGATTTTTTACTGTTTTTGGAGAATGGGGAAGACCAGATATGTTAATTTATAAATATTTAAGATCTGTTTTCGATAAGAAGTCAAAATTTTATTTAAATAATTATGGTAATCATGTTAGGGATTTTACTTATATCTATGATGTAACTGAAATTTTGTATAAAATTTTAAGCATAAAACTTAAAAAAAATAATACTGTTATAAATATATGCTCAAATAACCCAGTTAAAATAACTAAAATCTTAAATCATATTAATAGTTATTTTAAAAAAAAACCAGTAATTAATAAAAGAAGCTTCCAAAAAGCAGACGTAAAAAAAACTCACGGCTCTAATTTAAAAATAAAAAAAATATCTAATAAGAAAAAATTTACAGATTTAAAGTTTGCATTAA
>MDTG01191112.1_pt1 | contig 32975 bp, 23 predicted proteins | sample 811421 | NCBI WGS metagenome assembly MDTG01 (sample SAMN05326645, study PRJNA326480) | marine metagenome | isolation source: seawater | place: Pacific Ocean: South East | collected 2011
ACAAGCTTGGAGATGAGATCATCCATATCCATCAGCACAGGTAAGTCTACTTTTCTGCAACCTGACTAACACGGGTAATTTGTCTGCAAAATATATTCTACATTTAGTTTCTAAGAGCTTACTTATTCGATTACCTGAGCCCTTTATATTGATTTATGCGCCAGATATCTCAGGTTTTTCTAAGTGTTCTCTATAAAGCCACACTGATGCTTTAGAATTAAGTTTTTAAGAGAAATTAAGAAAGCTTATATATGTCTCTATCTATCACTGTAATTTTTCTATTTTTTTTGAGAGACTTACTTGGTTCTATGACCGAATAAATTGTCAAACGATAGTCAAGCGTTTAATTTGTGTCAGAAAAACGTTTCCGAGTAGCTAAATGATGAGACTAACAACGCTTTTCCTAACAAATCCGCTACACGCCTATTTCGAGTATGCCACCCTGAGTAAATCCTGCTCCCGCAACCAAAAATAATAAAAAAGAAATAAGAAGCCTCAGAATTTAAACAAAATTAACCAAACCGTGCTGCGAGGGAACTGTTTTTATCAGCAAATTATTTAACGGGCTCTGGTTTTAGCAATAGAAGTCACTTCCAAATTGGAAGATTTTACTACAAAATTCATCAACAATAAAAAAGGAAAATATTTTAGATGAAGCTTCAATCACATTATGAACTGGGTATTTTTTACTGATGGCAAAGCGCAGACGCAGATCCTCAGGCATTTCGGTAGAAGATAAATCTGGCCCATCCTTTATATCCACTGGCGCCAGCTGGTCTCCTTTATCCCTGCCAGATATAAACAATATAGCCCAAGCCTCCTTTGACATACTAACTAAAATAGGGGTATCAGATGCCCCTGAAATTTTGATCTCTGCAATAGAAAATAACGGAGGACTCATAAAAAAAGGCCGCCTTCTTTACCCCGAGGGTTTACTGCTGGATACTATCCAAAATGGTCCAAAGAACGTTCTTTTAGCTGGTCAAATAAATAATCATGACATGCAGATATCAACCGCAAAGGTCTATACTGGCACTGGAGGAGCTTCTCCAAATGTTTTTGATGCGAGCACGCAAAACTACAAACCATCTTGTCTCAACGATCTGTATTCTGCTGCACGATTGGCGGACGTTCTCCCGCATATACAATTCTTTTCTAGATCTCTCGTTGCCCGAGACATAGAAGACCCTAAAGATTTTGACCTATCAACCGCAGTTGTATCACTTTTAGGAACCTCAAAACACGTTATTGTGGCTGCTAGTGATGCTAAACACATTAGCGATATTGCAAACCTTTGTTATGAAATTGCGGGCTCTGAGGAGAAATTTCGAAAACGGCCATTTCTTTCGATTCACGCAAATCATATTACACCCCCACTTCGAATTCATGGAGAGACCTTCCATGTAATTAAAACAGCTGTAAATTCTGGTATTCCAGTGCATTGCAACATTTTTGGTCAGGTCGGAGCTTCAAGCCCAGTGACTTTGGCCGGATCAGTTGCTCAAACATTGGCTGAAGTATTGGCGGGCATGGCGTTTATACATACGATTTCATCTGAGGCGCCCAGAATTGCTGGGCCACGCCCTATGATCACTGATCTTAGAACAGGTGGAATGGCCGGAGGAGCTGGAGAACAGGCTATGGCAACAAGCATGGCAGTACAAGTGCTTCAACATTGGCAACTTCCATGCTCGGTAATCGCTGGAGCAACCGATAGTAAGCTGGTTGATTTTCAATCTGGATATGAAAAGGCTTTGACTATTCAGTCCTCTTTCCAGGCCGGCGCCAATCTGATCACGCAAGCCGCCGGCACCCAGGCAAGTCTTATGGGCGTTGGCTTCGGTGCAATGGTAGCGGATAACGACATGCTGGGAGCCATCCAGAAAGCAAATGTAATTCCACAAGTAGATAAAAATACATTAGCCCTAGACGCTATTGATGAAGTGGTAAAGGGTGAAGGCCATTTTCTTGGAAGGCCAGAAACATATAAAAGAATGCGCAGTGATTTTCTCTATCCGGAACTTGCCGATCGATCTTTACTAGAGGATTGGAAAGCAAGTGATCGCCTGAATATGGCCGAAAAAGCAGAAGAAAGAGCTCAGGAACTTTTGCGTATCCACTGGCCAAATCATGGGCCCGCCGAATTTAGAAAGAAATATACCGAAAAATACAGACTGCCCCGAAAGTTGGGTTAGGAAAACCAGATTTTCTTCATTATTTCATAATAATTCGTAGGCAGTAAAATTAAATCACTGTGTAAAAAAACCTACCAATTAAAAAAATAAAACGAATCTCGCTGGAGCAAGCAAAACGAGGCTACTATCATAAAAGCCTTATTTCACCATAATTTTATTCAGCAACTAGGTTTGCGCACACTGCCAGAAATTATTCATCAAATTAAAAAATTGGAGTGAAAACGTTAATTTTATTCGTACATTGTCTTTCGATTGTTTCGCTTAATGAACACTAGAGTGAAGCCGTCTGAATAGCGTGCGACTCCAATCGATGCATTTTTGGTGTGAAACCGACACCTGACTGCGATGGTGCGGTAATTTTACCCCTAGCGGTATGGATTATCTCAGGTTCTGAAAAGTCCTCCGAAAAAAATCTTTGACTTGGGAAAATGTCGCAAGGGTATCCTATGCCTCCTTTTGTAGCCAAGGCAATCGAGGTACCTTGGCCAACCGCAGACTCTAACATACCACCTACCCAAATTGGGATACTGTGCTCATTGCACAACCTATGTATCTCCAAAGCGTTGGTCAAACCTCCAACCCTGCTAGTTTTGATGTTTATCCACCTGCATGCATTGATCTGTATAGCCTTCATTGCCCGATCAAATGAAGTGATGCTTTCGTCAAGACAGATCGGAGTGATTAACTCCTTTTGCAACTTTGAATGATAAATTAAGTCATCATAAGCCAGAGGCTGTTCAATCATGCTAAAGTTCAAGTTGTCTAGTTTGCGGAACAAATCGATGTCATCAAGAGTAAATCCACTGTTGCAATCGATATGCATTACTAATTCTGGAAAAGCCTCGCGCACTGCTGCCATCATCTCGTAGCTGCATTGTCGGTTGAACTTAAATTTAACTCTGCGGTATCCACTCTCGATTGCCTTTCCAGCAAGTTCAACCAGTTCAGTCACATTACTCTGAACCGGAATATCTGCCCCCACTTCAATCTCCGGATGCTTACCTCCAATTAGCTCCCAGAGTGGTGTTTTCATGGAAGTAGCATGTAAATCCCACCAAGCTGCATCAAATGCTGACTTTGCGAATTCATTACCCTTAAACGAAAGAAGAAGGTTTGATAAATCATTCGCTGAGGAGATCTGTTGCCCAAGAATTTGTGGACCAAAGCCATCACGAGCAAGGCAAAATGCTCCAGCTGTGTATTCACTATTGTAAAACGGCATCGGTGCTGGAGAACATTCACCCCAACCACTTAAACCGTCAGACTTAAGATTGACAAAAAGGCTTTCAATATTTGACTGATGACCATAAGCCGTTACCCAAGGCTCGGTGAGTGGCATAACTACGTGATAAAGATTAATATTCGTGATTTTCATTTTTTTGCCATTTTTTCCAAAGGTCTGAACGCATTTCATTTCAATATATCTGATTGTATGCCGAAAATTCAAAAACGGCAAATTGCATTGGCTAAGATAGACTTGTTCGAGTAAATTAAAATTGAGCCTATCAAGGGCCTTCACCTTTAAATTGACTTAAAAAATTCTCCTTCGATAATTGGGAAGTGTTGATTTTTTCAGATAAAAAATGTTTTAGGTTTTTAATTTAATTAGCAACTTAGAAGTCTGAGTTAATACTAATACCGGAAATAGTAATTCAAAAATATTGCTTTTAAAAAAGCAGGCCAAAAAGGAGAACTATAGACAGCTTCTGATAATAGATCTCAACGCCCACCGGCGTTTCACAAAACAGTAGCAAAAAGGCCTTCCAAGACTTTAGATAGTATCAAGTAAAAAATTTATGACGTAACTCTAATTTTCAAAAATTTATAATTCATGTTGGAAGCGTTTACACATCAGCATAGCATTATTAATGTAGTGTCGAGATCTTTCTGTGGCATCTATAAAATTATATCTGTCCACAATCCAACCGACATAAGTCAAACTGCGTATGGCCAAAAACAAATCTAGGTGTTCTGTTTCTAATTTCCTATGACTTGTGTACCCGGTAACTAGCGCTGTTGAAATGGCTTTAAAATGTGACATGGCGATGAACTGTTTTTGTAGGATAGTTGCTAAATCAAAAATCCGAAAGCCGAAACCGCAATCATCAAAATCTAAAAAAATGAGCTCATCTTCGTCAATCATTACATTGTCGGGAATTAAATCTGCATGAATCATGCCGTAGTCTAGATTGTCTTCTAAACCGGCCAAAACAGCGTTAATCCGATCTTTTATTTTAAACATAAAATCGCGTTCGTCTTGGTGTAGATCTGGATTTTCCCAAAACCGCCCCCAAAACGGATTTATTCCGACCAAACCGCTCCGATTCCAAGAATGCCGTTTAAACCCTGGTGGCGGCTGCCACGCATCACAGGCAATATGGAAATTCGCAAGCTTACCACCCAGATCGAAAAAAATCGTTTCAAGGTCTCTTTTACTACTGGTTAGTGACAGATATTCTTTTAAAGTCTTGCCCGTAATCCAATCAAGGCCCGTAAAAATTTTACCTCTATGTTCGATAACAAGCCTACCGTCCTTAGTAGCTATTGGGCACGGAGTATTGGCGAAATGTGAACTTACACCGGCCATAAATTGGAGTTCTGACTGAATTTCGTCAAAGTCGTGATACCCGTGTCGATGCATGCGAATAACAATAGGGCCTTTATTTGTCTCAGCCCGAAAAACCGTATTCTCACGTTGTGCCAGGATTTTAAACGTTTCGGGGGAAAACGACCAATACTCGCTAAGCTCGAGCCCTAATTGTTCAATCATACTTAGCGCCCCAAAATAGAGAGAGCATGATCAAGAACTGATAGAAAATGATCTGCATTTTCTTTTGAAAACGGCATTGGAGGACGGATTTTTGTTGTATTACCGTAGATACCAAGTTTATTTATCAAAACGCCATTCTGACGCATTAGATTTACAACCTCATGGGTGAGGTCAGCTGCGGGTGTTTTACAGTGTTTTCCGTGCACTAACTCAGCGCCAAAGAACAAGCCGCGTCCACGTACGTTACCAATAACAAAGTGCTTTTTTGCTAATTGCAAAAGAGAACCCTTTGCATAAGCTCCAACATCGGCCGCATTTTTGAGCAAGTTTTCTTCTTGTATTACATCCAAGACCGCGTTAGCGGCGGCGGCTGATACTGGATTACCTCCAAATGTGTTGAAGTATCTAAATGATGTCCTGAATGCAGTTATAATTTCATGCGTTGTAACAACTGCAGCTACTGGATGTCCATTAGCCATGGGCTTGCCCAAAGTTACTATGTCTGGTGTGAAGCCTTGATATTGGTGCCCCCACATATGTGAACCAATTCTTCCAAAACCCGGCTGCACTTCATCTGCGATTATCAGCCCACCTGCTTGCTTCACGGCTTGAATTGTTGGATCGAGCCATTTTTCTGGGAGATCCGGAAATCCTTCATTGGCAAAGTATGGACAAAGTAGCAAAGCCGCGAAACCAATGCCTAGCGCTTCCAGCTCATCAATTGCATTTTCCACATGCCGCGCAAAATCCGAACCGTCATGCCCGCTTGCGGGTCGATAACTATCAGGCGCGGGCACAAATCTGATATTATGAGATTGGGAAGTAGATGCTTTGTTCGTTGATGACAAAGCTGCAACTGAAGCTGTGTTACCATGGTACGTATGATCGGTCACTATAATCCCGCGTTTGCCGGTAACGGCCTCACTCATACGAAGAGCAATGTCATTCGCTTCAGAACCTGTGCAAACCATAATTATTGATGAAAGAGACGCATCAAATGTTGCTGTCAATCGTTCTCCGTACTCCAAAATACCATCGTGCAAGTACCGGGTGTGCGTATTCAATGTTGCTGCTTGCCTAGCGATTGCATCCACAACTACTGGGTGACAATGGCCCACGTGAGGAACATTATTATAGCAATCTAGATATTTCTTTCCTGCTTTGTCATAAAGCCAAACACCCTCTCCTTTAACGAGATGAAGAGGTTCATCATAAAACAGAGGAACATTGGGTCCTAAGAGACGAAAACGTCGTTCTAACACAGTTTCTGCCATTTCTGAAAAATCCATTTTTGAAATACAGAAATTTATTTACACCCTCACTCTAAAGGTAAGCGGTGCTTTAAATCCAACTTTAAGATCGCAGACTCAGCCCGCGCGTGTCAACGTTAAATCAAGTAAACTGTTAATCGACGTGTAAATCTCAACCCGAGGGCTAAGTTTTTATATACTAGAACCTCAGGCACCAAAGAACCTTAATATTGTGCCAAAGTTAACGCTCGGATAGATGATTACTTTTGAAAAGCTCTTCTTATAATCAGAAAATCTTAAGGGTAACTCTGAAAATAGTGAACGCGAGTAAGTGCCTGTTTTGTATTAACTTTCGTTGCTATTTACCCCAACAAGCCGGAATGTTTTACTTTGAAAAGTCTTCTGGAGCACGAGGTATATAATTGTATTCAACGTCATGCCAACTGTCTGTCGGGAAGATCCACAAAAACATAAAATCGGTTTCACCTATATTTTTCACTCCGTGTGGTGTGCTTTTGGGAATGTAAACACTATCACCTTGCGTAACTGATTTTGTATCCGTTCTTGACATTAATACTTCTCCTTTACCTTGAAGAATATAGTAAATTTCTTGTTCTTCGTGATAATGAAGTGGTAAGCTTTCTCCCACCGGAACGCGCAAACATCCCATCGATAAATCCTCATTTTGATGTTTCGATGCATCAAAAAGAAAACGCCAACGAAGATTTGGATTTGCTCCATTAAGTACCCGTTCTTCTGAGTGCGCTTGCCATTTATTACTCGCAGATTTGTTAACAAGAATTTCACCCAAAACTAATCCTCCGTTTTACTTGGCTCATGCAGGAAGAACTGATTTCAGAGCCTTTTCCAATTTATACGTTATTTCGGAAATTTGGCTATCTTGCATTATAAAAGGTGGGGCAAGCAAGATGTGATCTCCTAAAAGACCGCCACGTGTACCAGCCATTGGGTAACAAATAAGCCCCGCCTCGAACGCTGCCATTTTGAGCTTCCGCGCGACTTGTAGTTCTGGGTCAAATGGCTTTTTAGTCGCACGATCTGATACAATTTCAAGGCCAAGAAACAGCCCTCTGCCCCGAATGTCCCCAATATAGGGGTGCTGGCCAAAACTATCATGCAGTGCATCAGACAAGAATACGCCCAATCGATTGCAGCAATGAACCATATTCTGATTTATTATCTTGTTAACGACTGCATAGCTCGCGGCTGTTGCCACTGGATGGCCCAGATAGGTATGACCATGCTGAAAAATACCACTTCCCGTCTTTATTGCATCGTATATAAATTCAGAACATATCATTGCGCCGATTGGCTGATAGCCAGCGCCAAGACCCTTTGCAATACAGACTATATCTGGCACGACTTGGTCTGCTTCGCAGGCGAAAAGATACCCTGTGCGCCCCATTCCACACATAACTTCATCCAGAATAAGAATAACACCATAGGTATCGCAAATGTCTCGGATCCTCTGGAAATATCCCCCAACTGCAGTCACCGCACCCAAAGTTGCCCCAACCACAGGTTCAGCAATAAAGGCCATCACCGTTTCAGGTCCAAGCCGTAAGATTTCATCTTCCAACTCTTGTGCCGCTCTTTGCCCATAATCGTGGGATGTTTCGATTTCATCCCTTAAAATGTATTCGTAACAGGGGGCTATGTGGTGCACATCGATCAATAGGGGTTGAAACTGTGCACGACGCATTTCATTTCCACCTGCGCCCAGTGCACCGAGCGTATTCCCGTGATAACTTTGCTTACGCGAGATTAGGTGACGTCGTTCAGGTTGACCATTTTCGACATGATATTGCCGCGCTAGTTTAAGTGCCGCTTCTATGGCTTCTGATCCACCCGAAACGAAATATATCCGATTAAGCTCACCGGGAGTATAATCTGCTAGAAGCCTTGCTAGTTTTTCTGAAGGCTCTGATGTAAAAAAACCAGTATGAGCGAAGGCCAAAGTCTTTGCTTGCTTTTCAATAGCTGAAATAATATCAGGATCGCCATGCCCCAAACAGGACACAGCAGCTCCACCTGAACCGTCAAAATAGGCTTTGCCGGTTTCATCGTAAATATAGCATCCCTCAGCGCGGATTGCCTTCGGTAAGTTAATGCGCGTATCACGTGGAAAAACGGAACTCATTGTTTGTTCTTCAGGTGGTTTCATCAGATTTTATAACATTGCAAAACTGTATACATAGTTACTAGACTAAACCAACCTGTATGCATCTCTCAAAATCCTTCAGAGTTTTGGCTAGCCCATGTCCTAGCTCCGATATTTGTTCGGTCGTGATAATAAGTGGCGGGGTAATCATTAACCAATCCCCAAACTCACCGTAATTTGTCCTACGGCCATAAATCAAAAGGCCGTTCTGCATCGCCAAATTTTGAAATAAACCGACTGCGTTTAATTCGCGCTTGAAGGGAGTTTTGGTTTCTTGGTCAGCAACTAATTCAAGTGCCAGAAGAAGGCCTTTACCCCTGACATCTCCAATATACCCCCATTGCGCTTTCAGCGCTTCGAGAACTTCTTTTAATTCTTCACCACGTTCTGCTGCGTTAGTAATTAAATCACATTCAAGCATTTCCTGCAGTACTGCATGCCCAATCGCACAGGACAATGGGTTAGTGAAATATGTAAATCCGTTCAAGAATCCACCGGCTGATGTAACAGCATTTACAATATGATCACTAGTTAGAATTGCCCCCATTGGCGTATATCCGGCGGCGATGCCTTTTGCTAATACAACAATATCTGGCTGTGCGTCTTCGTAATGGTTGCTTGCAAGAAACTTACCTGTTCGCCCCGCTCCACTCATGACTTCATCATGTATCAGGAGAACTCCATATTTACTACAAATACGACGCACTTCTTTCATATAGAAATCATCCGAAACAACCGCACCAGATGAAAGGCCACCAATTGGCTCGATAATGAAAGCCAGCACTGTTCCTGGCTCCTCCGCATTTATACGGTCTTCAAGTTCCACCACGCAGGCTCGCGTAAAACTCTCAACAGTGTGATTTTCGGGCACTCTATAGGTCACGGGTGCGCGGACTTTGGGCATGTCCGATAACAGCGGCCCAAAGACATCGTGCATATGCTTGTCACCGGTTAAAGTGAGCGCACCCAATGTCCCGCCATGATAACTCGGATTACGTGAGATCACCTTCCATCGAGAAGACTGATTTTGTGCCAACGCATACTGTCGTGCAAGTTTTATGGCGCTTTCAACGGCTTCACTGCCACCAGAAACAAAAAAAGCCCTCTCAAACCCTTCTCCAGCAAGACTAGTCAACAGGTTTGCTAAACGCTCATTAGCTTCACTTTCAAATTGCCCAGGAAAAGCAAAAGAAGCCTTACTAGCCTGTGCCTTCATTGCCGAAAGCACCTTTGAATTGCATGAACCGAGGTTATTTGCTACTGGCCCCGATGATACGTCAAGGTACTTTTTGCCCTCCGTGTCCCAAAAATAAATCCCTTCTCCACGCGATATTCGGGGCAGTCTAGGCGAGCCCTTCTCCTTCAAAAATACCTGAACTGGTTCTCCATTAGGCTCCATTCCTAAAAGCTTTTCTCGCGGAGTCTTGGGGGTTTGGTGGCTCATTATAAGGGACCGCAATATAGGTTTTTGGGCAAGGTTTACCTTTTTTCAATCCCAGTTTATGTATTTTGTACGAATAGTCTAACGGCTACTTGTATCTAAGCAACAAAAGATTTCCGAACTTGTAGACGTTGCGCCTTGATAATCTGTTGTTGATCACGCCAGCGATACCATGCAACCACCGCTGGTAAAAACCAAGGATTGCCTTGATATAGAGGCCTGGTTGGGAAAGGCAGGTCGTCTAAAGCAGTTTTACCTTCAGGCATGCCCAAAACTTTTTGACCAAGGCGCATACCTAGATAACTGGCCATAGACACTCCAGACCCACAGTATCCCATCGCATAATATATTCCATTGTAACATCCGGTATGTGCAAGTTCATCAAAGGTGTAGGCTACCGTACCTAACCAAGAATGGGTTATTTTTGCGTCTTTGAGGTCAGGAAAGATCCGCGTAAGATCCTTATGTAATTTTGGACCACTTATCGATGGATCGGTTTCCTTTGCTGATACCCTGCCACCAAATAGCACACGCTTGTGGTCCGGTGAGGGGCGATAGTAATAAACTACCTTGCAAGTGTCGCTAACAATCCTTTTGGTCGGGAACAATTTTTGCATCAATTTTGGCTCAATTTCATCCGTTGCGATCATATAGCTACCTATTGGAATGATCCTTCTTTTAAACCAGGGTGTCAGACTGCTTGTATATCCATTAGTCGCAACCACTACATCCTTACATTTTATAATCCCTTTTGCCGTACTTACCTCAAACCCTTCAGTCGTTTTATTTATAAGCTTAGCCTCACAGTGTCCTACCAAAGTTACACCAGCTCTCAGAACGATCGACAAAAGAGCATGATGATATTTCGCAGGATGTAGTGAGGCATGGCGAGGAAAAACCACCCCACCATGATATAATTCTGTTCCCAATTCGCTAAACTGGTCTTTTTTAGGAACCATGAAACTCGGTATATTCTCCGATTTTTTCACAATCTCAGCATCGCGCGCTAAGAATTCATAATGTTCTGGAGAATGTGCTGCATGAAAGCGCCCACAACGAGAAAAATCACAATCAATATTTTCTTCTGACACAAACGCTTCAATCCATTCGAGTCCAAATTCTCCTTCTCGGCGAATGTTAGTCGCTCGTTTGGAACCAAATTTTTGCGCCAGCTTATCATGCGAAGGTTTCACACTTGTGCTGATTTGGCCACCATTGCGTGTGCTACAGCCGTGTCCTAGATCACCAGAATCAACCACTAAAACATCTCTGCCGGCACGAGCGATTTGAAGCGCGGCTTGAAGACCAGTGTAACCTGATCCAATAACCAATACGTCAACTTCTGACTTTATAGAATCGGACACAACAGGCATGGGGCTCACATCGTCAAGCCAAAAAGATGTATTCCTCCACTCTGCCATCAACATTTGGGTCTCCTAGAGATTTAATCATCGCACCTTCGCAAGCTTAAATATTTACTGGCATAATATTACCCCGCTCCACTAAACTACAAAAGAAAATAATAAGAGAACTAATATGTTACAACTAAAGGAAATAGAGACAAATAGAATGTAAAGCCGACAATTAAGCATTTAAAACATATTGATAATTATTTAGATGTTAGGACAGTTTCCAACTAAGACACTGTATAATGTATTCATAAACATTAATAAAAGTTTCAATTCTCTTGCCACTGTTGACTATTATTGGTTTTCGTCACGGGAACTTAGCCGCCCATAATTGCCTTAACCTCAAGAAATTCTTCGAAGCCCCATTCCGCTTTCTCTCGACCATTTCCTGATTTCTTATATCCGCCGAACGGAGCGTCTGCCCCGGCCGAACCGTAATTCAGATGAACCTGCCCAGCGCGCAACTGACGCGCAATCGCTTTAAGGCTGTCTTTGTCCGCGCCTGATACATAAGCAGCTAACCCATAATCGGAATCATTTGATATCTCTATGGCATCATCGATGCTTTGATATGTAATCATGGATAGCACCGGGCCAAATATTTCTTCCCGTGCAACTATCATATCATTCGTGACATCGCCGAATACGGTTGGTTTAGAATAATAACCGTTGTTTAGTCCATCTGGCTTACCCGTACCACCAGTCAGAAGCTTAGCGCCTTCGTCCATCCCTTTTTTGATTAGATCTTGAACTTTGTCATACTGTACATCACTCACCAGAGGGCCAATGACAGTACTACTATCTTTCGGGTCACCAACCTTAACGTCTTCAGCTGCTGATTTAGCGATTGCGTGCGCCTCCTCTTTGCGATTTGCAGGAATAAGCATCCTGGTTGGTGCATTGCATGACTGTCCAGTATTGTGCATGCATAGATTGACGCCATCTTTAATGGAAGCCTCGAATTTGGCATCATCAAGGATAATATTGGCCGACTTGCCACCCAATTCTTGGCTTACCCGCTTAACGGTTTCAGCCGACGCCTTTGCAACGGCCACACCGCCACGTGTAGAACCCGTGAAAGACATCATATCGATATCTGGATGCGATGACATTGCTTCTCCCACAATCGGTCCAAGTCCATTAACAAGGTTAAAGACTCCGTCCGGCACATTGGCTTCATCAAGAATTTCCGTAATTACCATTGAGGACAACGGAGCAATTTCAGAAGGTTTAAGAATTGCGGTACAGCCGGTAGCAAGACATGGAGCTAACTTTGAAACTACTTGATTTACCGGCCAATTCCATGGCGTTATTAAACCACAGACACCAATAGGCTCATGTCTGATTATAAAGCCTCCGTGCTCATACTCAAATTTGTGGTTGGTGAGCGCACGAATTGCCGCCTTCAAATGAGCGAGACCAACCATAGCTTGTGCTCCTTTCGAAAGATATCCAGGAGCACCCATTTCAGTTTGAATAGCGTCAGCTACGTCATCAACACGGCGCTTGTAAATTTCCCTGACAGTAGTAAGCAAATCGATCCGATGTTCAACTGGCATTTGAGAATAAGTTACGAAAGCTCGTCGAGCAGCGGACACAGCAAGATCGATATCTCTTGCATTTCCCAGCGAGATCGTTGCAACCGCTTCTTCGGTTGCTGGATTAATAACGTCAAGTGTGTCTTTTGTATCTGGCGTTACCCATTTTCCATTAATATAAAATGCACGTTTTTCCATAAATATTCCCTCTTGGTAATGCTCAGATTTCCACCACATTTATTAAATCTCCGAGATTTGTACTAAATGGTTTTTTATCTATGGTAAATGGGGATAAACTTCTAAATCTGCAAAAGCGGACTTTAGCGTTTCACACCCAGAATTGACTCTACCAATAGGTAGTTTTAATTCGCTTAACCCGATTTACCGACTTTCTTTTTAAGGCCAATAGCAAACCACACAGATTTCCCAATTTTTTAGATCAGACTTTGCCCCTTTACCTTGATTATGTTTAAATTTTTCAAGCCCATCTTTTTAGTCATTTGCCTTACTGCCCAAGTCGGCTTTGCGTTGAGTTCATGCAACTCTTTTAATTATTGGATTTTAGGATGTGACCGAGCGGCAAGATTTCTCGCGTCGATTAAACCATAATGATACAGTACCGAAAAAGTTGCCAGTATTGTTCAATAAGCATATCCCACATAGCATTTATAAATCGTTAAAGGGATCGTATCAGAGAAATGGGAAGGGATCGCGTTATTTAAGGGAACCCGTGCGTCATTTCATTCCGGATGCTATTTACCCCACAGCCCTGGTTTTCCATCTATTGACAACGCTTACAAGCTTTAACTACCTTATCAATCGTAAATATATTAAGGAATTTCTGTGCCACATTTTCACTTGGAATATTCTGCAAACCTTGAAGAAAAAGTGAACGTAAGCGCATTGTGCGACTCAATTCGATTAGCCGCTATCGACATAGAGATTTTCCCAATGCCGGGCATTCGGGTTCGCGCAACTCGCGTTGACCACTATTCCATTGCAGACGGTAATGAAAAGCATGGGTTTATCGATCTATCAATTAGACTTCGAGAAGGTAGAAGTGAGAAAGCAAAACGCGATGCCGTTGAGAAAATCTTTGAAACAATGTGCGGATTCATGGAACCCGTTTTGGAGAAAGCATCAGTCGCCTTATCTGCAGAAATTCGCGATATCAATACCAATCTGGCACCTAAGTCCGGCAATATAAGACATCATATGTTGGGCAATCAATGAAATCGCTAAAGCAAAATGTCAAAAATTTGAATGGCTTTATTAGTCGTTTCAACACAGGTGGAATAAAAAACAGGATAGCGGGTAAAGATTTAGGCGGCTCTGGCGGTGTTTTCACAACGCTCTCTCCTGTCGACAAAAGCAAGATTTGCGATGTGGCACTGAGTACCGCAGTTGACATAGATAAGGCCGCGAACGCTGCCCATGCCGCCTTCGAAGATTGGCGTGACTTAAAGGCCACAGAGCGGCAAAAGCTAATGATCCGCATTGCAGAAGCTATCGAAGACCGCGCTGAGGAAATTGCTCTCTGCGAATGTTGGGATACCGGCCAAGCGTACAAATTCATGTCCAAAGCTGCTTTGCGAGGTGCGGAAAATTTTCGTTATTTTGCCGAACAAGTGATCCAAGCTCGTGACGGAAAACACCTTAAGTCACCCACTTTAATGAATATCACTTCTCGCGTCCCGATTGGTCCTGTAGGGGTTATCACGCCCTGGAATACGCCGTTCATGCTGAGCACATGGAAAATCGCCCCTGCCCTCGCAGCTGGTTGCACCGTTGTACACAAGCCAGCTGAGCTTTCGCCTGTAACCGCTCGACTTTTGGTAGAGATAGCAGAAGAATCTGGACTTCCTCCAGGTGTATTAAATACAGTAAATGGATTTGGTGAAGAAGTGGGTAAAGCACTCTGCGAGCACCCTAAAATAAAAGCAATCGCCTTTGTAGGAGAGAGCCGGACTGGATCTTTAATTGTCAAGCAAGGTGCAGATACGCTTAAGCGAAATCACTTAGAGCTTGGCGGCAAAAACCCAGTGATTGTCTTTGAAGATGCAGACCTCGAACGCGCCTTAGACGCTGTGATTTTCATGATTTATTCGATTAATGGGGAAAGATGCACATCTTCTTCGCGGCTTTTAGTTCAAAATTCGATAAAAGATGAATTCGAAGCACGGCTAATAGAAAGAGTGCGTAGTATCCGCGTAGGTCACCCGCTTGATCCTACAAGTGAAGTTGGCCCCCTAATCAGTGAAGACCATTTGCGTAAAGTAACTGGTTATTTTGATATTGCGCAAAGCGAAGGCGCAACGATTTCGGCGGGCGGCGCTACCTTAGGCGACGAAGGATACTTTGTGCAGCCCACTTTGTTTACAGATGCAAACAACAGGATGAGGGTAGCACAAGAGGAAATTTTTGGACCGGTATTGACATCCATCCCCTTCGATACGGAAGAGGAGGCCCTTCAATTGGCCAATAATACTGACTATGGTTTAACAGGTTATCTTTGGACCAGTGACCTGACCCGCGCCTTGCGTTTCACAGACAGGTTGGAGGCTGGTATGATTTGGGTAAATTCCGAAAATATACGCCATCTTCCAACTCCATTTGGTGGCGTGAAAGCCTCTGGGATGGGCCGCGATGGTGGAGATTGGTCATTTGAGTTTTATATGGAGCAAAAACACGTTGGCTTTGCCACAGGGCGACATAAAATCACCAAACTAGGAACAATGTAATGCCTATACCAGCGCCCAATCTCTATCCAGACTTTAACATCATTCGTCTGAGCCATGTTTGTTTAAATGTAAAGGATTTGAGGGCTTCAAGAAGATTTTACGCGGATACGCTTGGCCTGCAGATTAGTGACGAAACAAGTACACATATCTATTTGCGCGCGATGGAAGAGCGCGGACATCATTGTTTGATCCTTAAAAAATCCGACGCACCCGGCACAGTTGAGACAATTGCATTCAAGACGTTCGACGAAGAAGACCTAATACGCGCGGAAACTTATTTTAAAGCCAAAGGACGTCCCACAGAGTGGGTAGAAAGACCTTTTCAAGGGAAAACTCTCTTGACCTCCGATAATATCGGTATGCCAATTGAGTTTTATCACAAAATGAAACGCCTTCCGTCCATTCATCAAAAATATTTGCTCTACAAAGGAGTTAAACCACTAAGGATTGACCATTTCAACTGCTTCAGCAGCGATGTGGACGCATCGGTGGCGTTTTACAATGATTTTGGATTTCGTGTTACAGAATATACAGAAGATGAAAAAAGTAAGCGTCTTTGGGCCGCTTGGATGCACCGCAAGGGTGGAGTACATGACATAGCCTTTACAAACGGAACAGGGCCCAGGTTACACCATCTTGCGTTTTGGTGCCCAACACCACTCAATATTATTGATCTTTTAGACCTGATGGCAACCACAGGATATATTGACAACATAGAACGAGGGCCTGGCCGGCATGGTATTTCTAATGCATTCTTTCTTTATATTCTAGATCCTGACGGGCATCGTACTGAAATATATTGCTCAGATTACCAGACAGTCGATCCAGATCTTGCCCCTATTAAGTGGGATTTAAGAGACCCACAGCGACAAACTCTTTGGGGAGCCCCTGCTCCAGAAAGCTGGTTCAAACATGGCTCATCATTCGATGGTGTGAAAACGAAAGAATCAGATATGACCGCAACACCAATCATTGCGCCCTAGAAAATTTGCCATAGTCAAAAACGGACTTGAGAGAAATGCAAGTGAAATTCGCCACATTTAGAAGTGATACTCAAACCCATTATGGAGCGGTGACAGACGATGGAATAATTGCACTGGATGACATTTTCCCCCAATGGCCAACACTATTTGATGTGGTTAAAGGAGGTGGTCTTAACGCACTAACCGAGGCCGCGTACCAGACACACGTCACGCATAAAAAATACCAATACGAAATGGTACTTCCAAACGCCCGCCGTATTCTCTGTGTTGGGGTAAATTTTCCAGATCGTAACGCCGAATACATGGACAGTAGCGCCCAGCCAAAATACATGTCTCTCTTCGCTAGGTTTCCAAGCAGTTTTACGGGACATGACCGCCCTTTAATTCGCCCCGCTGAAAGTCATACGCTCGATTATGAGGGGGAAGTTGCGGTCGTAATCGGTAAAGCTGGACGGCGAATTACTCCTGAAAACGCTTATGACCACATATCAGCAATAACTATATGCAACGAAGGTACCATTCGCGAATGGGTGCGTCATGCCAAATTCAATGTGACGCAAGGCAAAAATTGGGATCGCTCCGGTTCACTTGGTCCCTGGCTCGTTCCGTTCAAGGATCCTAGTCAGTTGGATGAAGCGCGTATCATTACCAGAGTGAATGGTGAAGTTAGGCAACAAGACAGCCTTAATAGGATGGTGTTTCCTGTTCGCCACATTGTTGCATATATCTCTACCTTCATGGGGCTAGAGTGTGGGGATGTAATTATTACTGGAACACCGACTGGCGCGGGTGCTCGTTTTGATCCACCAAAATATCTGAACCCCGGTGATGAAGTCGAAGTAGAGGTGAATGGCATTGGAGTCCTCCGTAATTCAGTAAAGGACGAAGACACATGAGATCCGAAGACCATCGCAAAGCTGCGACTGCATTGCTTGCAGCAGAAGCGCAAAGATCACAAATTAGCCTCTTGTCACTTGCTAATCCAGATATGGATATAAATGATGCTTATGCCATTCAAAAAGAAATTCTTGCAGTAAAGACCAAAGCAGGAAAAAAAATCATTGGCTGGAAAATTGGCTTAACATCCAAAGCAATGCAATCAGCTTTAAACATTGATATTCCAGATAGCGGCATTCTTTTTGATGACATGTTATTTCCCCATCAAGGTTATGTTCCTAAATGCAAGTTTATACAGCCACGTATTGAAGCTGAAATTGCTTTTGTATTTAAAGAGACTTTAGCGGGTGAAACTGTGTCCCGAGAGGAAGTAATACGGGCTACTGATTTTGTCGCACCATCTTTGGAAATCCTTGATACCCGCATACAACGCAAAGACCCGAATACGGGCAAGGCTAGGACTATTTTTGATACTATAAGCGACAATGCAGCTAACGCTGGCGTTATTATTGGGAATGAAAAGCATAAAATCGAAGCTTATGATCTGCGGTGGATCGGAGCGATAGTGAGCCGAAATCAAGAAGTAGAGGAAACGGGTTTGGGGGCAGGTGTTTTAAATGACCCTATCGAAAGTGTGATTTGGCTTGCGCGTCGAATGGCAAAATATGATCAAAAAATTGAGCCAGGCCAAATCGTACTTTCAGGTAGCTTTATTCGCGCGATCGAATGTCCCTCGGGCAGCCATATCGTTGCTGATTTTGGAAAATTCGGGGAAGTCGAAATTACCTTCGAATGAGAATTGGGTTACATTAATACGGCAACTAAGCTCACCGTTCGTAAACGATTTGGTCTTTCCAAATAGTCATCTTAGGTTTTACAAAGGCAATTTGTTCGGGTGGCATTTTTAAAATGTCCTCGTCAAGAACTATAAAATCTGCCCAATGGCCTTGTTCCAGTTTACCAGTCAAGCCTTCCATACCCAGAGCACGCGCGCCGTTAGCCGTAAAAAGCGGCAAAGCATCGAAAAGTGAAATTCCTTGCTGTGGTGCTAAAACTCCGGGATAACTTGGATCACTATTACAACGCGTAATCATACCGGATAGGCCAGACCAAGGATTGGCATCAGGCGCGGCTGCGGGCCAGTCCGAGCCGTATATCATTTCTGCGCCCGCTTTCAGTAGATCCTTAACCCGATGATTTTTCTGCATTCTTGTATCACCAAGCAAGGATATTTGAATGGATGTTCCAGGATTTGGATACCACATTTTAGGAGAAAGTTCAGCAACTGCGTCAAGTAATTTAAATCGGGATAAGTCTTTATCCGAAACAAAATTACAATGCGCGATTTCATGGCGTAGTCTGCTCATACCGTTAGCTGAACGCGCTGCTTCGATTGCATTAAGTCCTGCTCGTATCGCATTATCACCAACCGCATGCATCTTCACAGTGTAACCACGATTATCAAGTTCGATCAGCATGTTGTTTAGTTTGTCGCGCGGTATCAGCAAGGTTCTATCAGGATCATGTGAAGCAACATCGTATCCGCTCTCAGGTATGTACGGTTCCAAGAAAGATGCTGTAAAACCAGGTGCTACGCCATCAATGAAAATTTTTGCAAAATTAAGATGCAGGTTCTCGTGGCTGTATTTTTTCCTAAGTTCATCCATCGTATCAAACGGAACAGGCAAGCCTCCGAGAGGACTCGAATGGACAATATGTGCAGCCATATGAACTGTAAGTTCCCCCCTTTGGTCAGCCAAGTAGTATGTTTTGAGCTCTTCCTCGAACGCCATCGGTTCCTTAAGACCGGTGAAGCCCATCGAATTGAAATACCGCATCGCCTCTTTAATTGCAGATGCCAATTCTACTAAAGATCTCTTCACAAGCGCACGGACAGGTGCTGTTGCAGTTTCAGCCAAAATGCCATTTGGCTCATCGGTCGCAGGATCAAACTCGATAACTCCACCCGGAAAGCCATTACAACCTTTAACAATGCCAGCAAGGTTTAAGGCTTTGGAATTACACCACATAAGATGTTGGCTGGCATCGTGAAGAACAATAGTATGGTGTTCAGAGATCGCATCCAAAATTTTCCTTGGATTTGAGCCCATTTTCGCTCTCATAGTCGGTCGCCAGGGACCACCAAAGATAACCCTGTCAGGACCGACCTGGTCACACTTCATCTTGACGGCATCAAGTAACTCCGAAAGGCTCGCTTCAAAACCCACATAGATGTCAAAGAGGGAGCGACATGCTCCCCACAGTACGTGCGTGTGGCTTTCTATCAAACCGGGCATAATCAAGTTTCCAGCAAGACTATATTCTTTGGTTTTAGGACCTACTAGGTTTTTTATTTCTGACGTGGTGCCAATCGCTAGAATCTTACCTTTTCGCGTTGCTATGGCCCGCGACCTTGGTGTGTGGTGATCCAGAGTAAGGATATTACAGCCAGTCCATATGCGATCCGCCTTTATCAAGCGAGGCGATCCGACAAGGGGCTTTCATCCATCTGAGCGATTAGATGATGATTTAAGCGTTCCGAAAAATATGACTTAGTCGAACTAAGAGCACTGCTCTCCCAAAGATTTTCAGTCTCATCAGGATCAGACTTCAAATTATAAAGTTCACCCCAATCACAGTCCCTATAGACAGTGTAACGCCAATCGCGGGTAATGACCGAACGAACACGGGCAGGTTCTGGAAAACCTAATCGACAACCGCTATCGTTGTATTCTATCAATGCCTCCTCTCGTAGGGGCGTTTCTCCACGGAGTACAGGCAAAAAGCTCTTGCCCTGATTTCCGTTAAAGGTTTTTGAACCGGCACGCTCAAGTATTGACGATGCAATATCTACTGTAGAACAAAGGGCGCTTGTCTTTTCTTGCGTGCGCATCTGCGGATCAAACCAAATGAAGGGTACGCGTGTTATACTTTTAAACTGAGGTACTCCCTTTAGGATCATGTTAAAATCACCAAGGTAATCCCCGTGGTCAGAATTAAAACAGACAACGGTATTTTGGGCATTTCCCGTTTCATTTAGTGCATCTATTATCGTCCCAATTGCGTCATCAATAAATGAAATCATACCGGCGGTAAGTGCCATCGCTTCCCTAATGTGATGATCATCAAGCATCACCGCCGTTTGCGGCGTGCTCTGCCCACTGCCATCTGATTTCCAATTTTTGTGCAACCACTTCATGGGCGGCGTTGGGTTTTTGTGAACATCGTATGGCAGCGGGATTCCAAATGCGTCTGGATCATACATATGCCAGTATTTTCCTGGTGGGTTAAATGGATGATGGGGATCCGGAAAACTTACGAACGCGAAAAATGGTGAATCTTTCTCCCTTCTATCCTTAATGTAATCAATCGTACGATCACGTATATATGCTGTCGGATAAAGTTCCTCCGGAATAGGTGTTCGGTAGGCCTGCGGACAGGTAAAGTTATGAGTGAGCTGGTTTTGAGGATTATGCAGCGCTTCCCAATTAGGTGCCATTTGACGAAACCATTGATTGTAGTGTCCACCGCAACGGTCTCCATGGGACGTGACCATATCTACGTGCTTAAATCCATAGTAAGGCAATTGAATTTCAAATTTGTCATCTGACTTATAAAAGTATGGCTCTTCCAAATAGTTTTTGACACGCTCAATATCATTCCAAGCTTCTTTTGTATTTTGAACAGATTCAATACTTTTTCCCATAGGCGCCTTGGCTGAAAAGGGTTGCAGATGGCTTTTGCCAATTGCAGCTGTGTCATAGCCGTCTTCTGCCAAAATGTTAATAAATGTATTGGCCGTTTGCGGTAAAACACAACCATTGTACCGCAAACCATGCAAACTTGGGTATCGGCCAGTCATCAAAGAAGCTCTATTGGGCATACAGACGGGTGACGCCGTATAGAACTTTTCAAAACGTGTTCCATTTTCAGAAATACGATCTATGTTGGGCGTTCTTACTACTGGATGACCATAACACCCCAGCCAATCCGCCCGTTGCTGATCTGTTATAAAAAAGAGAAAGTTTGGACGATTTTTCATGAAAATAAAACTCGCGTCACGCGTGTTGCTCCCTTATTGAAATAAAATGATGCCAGACCAACAAGCCTAAACAAAAAATAATTGCGGTATATTGGACTATCTCCGGTCGGGCCAATATTCCAACAGCAAGAACTAATCGGAAACCAACATCAATGACAGATAAAGCATGCCTATCATGAAAGGCCAATGCACTAGCTACCATATACAGTGCTAGGATCAAACGCGCTAATAACCAGGCCAAACTTAAAAAATCAATGCCCTCACCGTACCCAGGAAGAGGTGCATTTGATGGGCTTGTAGGATCGATCAAGGCTTGATCAATTAGGAGTAGCTCTGGATAGAACGCGAAAACAAAAGGAATGGTAAACATCACAATCCCAGACCTAACTGAACTGAGACCAGTAGCCATTGGTTCAGCTTTAGTAATTGTAGAGGCAGCAAAAGCAGCCAGGGCTACCGGTGGCGTTATTGCTGACGCAACCGCAAAATAAAAGATGAACATATGGGCCGTGAAAGTAGCTATTCCTAGCCCCACCAATAGTGGCCCCATTAACAGGGCAACATTTACGTATGCAGGAACTGCTGGCATTCCCATGCCAAGGAGGACAGCTAGCAACATTGCCATAAACAAAGCAATAAATTGAAAAAATACTGAGCCATCTCCACCTAGGTCAAAAGACAACAAAAAGCGAAGTACATCTATTGCCACAAATTTTGAAAGACCGGTAAAATTTAGACAAACATCAATTACAGTCACAGCCAAAAACATTAGATAAAGTGTTGAAATCGTAATACCTGACTCCGCGAGGGCATCCAGAAGCTTTCGGGGCTCCAATCGGAATTCCTTATCAAGAAAAAGAAGGATAGTTACCAAAGCAGCAGCCCACCAACCAGTCGCACCCGCGTCACCGGCTGCATTTTGAAAAATCTGAAAAACCCAAGGCAGTGAGGAGATTAGACATCGACCATTATCTTGGATGACATACTCAGCTCCAAAAAGAGACGCAAAAGCACTACATCCAACTTGATCTTTCGGCGTGAGCAACAAAACAAGTATCAAGATCATAGGAAGTAGAATTTGACATAGATGCAACACATCTCTTCCTCCGATCTGCATCTCATCGGTTAATTCCCCAAAGGCCTCTATACCTTGTTTTCGTGATTGAAACGAAGCACTTAAGAACAGGCATAGAAAATAAGCTATTGCTGGAAGCGTTGCGGCTATTATCACGTCACGGTATGGAACCGCGGTCATAGCCGCAAGAATGAAGGCAGCTACGCCCATTACTGGAGGCATTATAGAACCACCTGACGAAGCAGCTGCTTCCACCCCGCCCGCAAAAACGCGAGAAAATCCGCGTTTTATCATCATCGGGATCGTCAAAACGCCAGTTGATAAAACATTTACTACCGGTCCACCAGAGATAGTTCCAAACATCGCAGAACTTACTATTGCAGCATGTGCTGGCCCACCACGCAAATGCCGCGTCCAACGAAATGCCAATTTAATCAACGTACGGCCACCTGCTGATTTTCCAAATAGCGCTCCTAATATGATGTACGGAAAAACAATATTCATAATCACGTGCATAAAACGGCCTAAGAATCCAGATGCATTATTTACCAATGCATCATGTACATTTGGAACACCATCAAGGAAGGTTCGCGGTTCTCCACCCAGCTTAGTCATTAAATACTTGTTTATGTCGTTGGGACCGTGAAAGTACCATACTAAGACCGTAAACATCGTATAAGCTGCTATCGCGAATGAGATCGCAACAAGTGGGAAACCCCAAACTTTAATGTTATAGCCAAGAAAAATAAGTATCGCACCTCCCATGATTGCCACTAACCAAACTCCCGTTGTGTTGACGCATTTTGGATCATCAACAGTGTCGGGTTTCGGTAATCCCATCGTTTCAGCGAATTCAATTTCTGCTTGAAGAGTCTCAGCCTTTATTCTCGCTCTTTCACCATTCACAAGATCAATTAGACATACACTGTCAATCTCAACTAAATAGGTTATAGAAACTGATAGCGCTGATAGAACCAGAGCACCGTCCATGAATGCGCCAAGCCAAGCTTTATTGCTCCTACGCCAGGACCGCCACATAGAGTGCTTGAGAGCCACCAAAACCATCATCAAAGTGAATACAATTGGATAAAACCACTCAGTAGGAAACGAACGTACTTTGAAACGCTCTACACCAGTTACGCCGCGCCAGACCTCATCCCAACCTGGAATAAGGGGGGTGCTATTTATAATACCGAGAGCAACGAAAATAAGTGCCAGCAAATAAACCAATCGGTTTGGAAACTCCGGGTCGTTAGCTTCACTATTTGAAAGATGGGACATTAAATTTCGCTGTAAATATTTAAAGAGATAGATGGCACATTTCCGAAGCCAACTATCTCTTTATTGTCTCATTTAGCCAACGCACAATCGTCTATCTTATACCCTGCGTCCATCCATGCTCGCGCAGCACCAGGATGATACTTAATCGGATTCGCGCCACACATACCCTGCATGGGTGCGTCAAAGCCGACAGTATCACCAAAGGGAGCCTTGGACTTCAGCGCATCGAGCGTATCAACGTAAGCTGCGACAAGATCATAAACCAATTGCTCATCCATATCTTTATGCACAACGTTCCCACCAATTGTAGCAAACGCTCTAAAGGTGTCGTCCTCGGATACAAAAGTCCATTCATTGCCCATTGTTGCCTGCAGTTCTGCAAGGCCGGTCGTGAATGGTGCACTTCCGGGAGCCTGCATATATTTCTGCATTGTATCACTTTCGTAGGCAGCTTTTGGCATCGACCACCCAGTCATTTTCCCAGCAGCAGTACTGGAAGTAAGGTTCGCACCAGGAAATAGTTCTGGCAGAACCATTGCATCGGGCTCACCACTTGTTACCAAAGTAACTTGTTGACCCCAGTTAATCTGCAAACCTTCATAATCTTCACCATCTTTAAGCCCGGCAACGATTTCAATCATACTCCGCGCATTTGTAAGCGCTCCTCCTCTTGGCGGTCCATTATAAATTTTTCGCCCTTTAAGGTCGTCCCAACCACCTATATTCTTTGCATCGTATGCATAAAGAAAAAATATTCCCAAGGTAAAAGGGTTTATTGCCCTTAGATTGCCAGCAAGTTCAGCTCCTTTTTCCTTACCTAACGAACCATACGGCCCCACTCCTCGACTCATAAGAAATGGAAGTATGTAAGGGGTTCCCGCAATATCTGTTTTACCCTCGGCTACATTCTGGATTGAATTAGTTAACGTTTGGCCGTCAGCTAATTGAATATTCGCGATCCCCCTTGTTCCAGCTATTTCTGTCATATGTGCCGGAGATAGATGCGTTGCTCCTCCGGGGCTTGCCGTTTCTGCTGTCAGGTTAATTTCTGAATAGGCGTTCCCTCCAGTACACAATATAGCAAGGCCAGTAGCTATCAATTTTAGACTTTTCATTTTCTTTCCTCCCTTTATTTCCGTACTATAGTGCTTTGATTAATAACCCACAACTTTTTTGGAAGAGTTTAATTAAACTATCACTCGGATTAGATACTTTAAATTTATGGAGTGATACTTCGCCGAGGTTGCTTTAGAAGTTGAATAAAAAAGAGCCCAATTTGCCCTCAGTTTCAACATTGTAAAAAATTGATCTAAACGATAACAAGAGTGCACAATTCAATAAACAGGACAGAGCCAAAATTTTCATAGCAAGTATTATTCGCATGTTTAAAAAGCTGGACTGGAAACCATAATTTTTTAAGATCCTCTTCAAAAATTTTAATTCATATCAGGAGTGCAAATTTCAAAAAAATTACTATCGTCTTAAAAACGATAACGTAATGAATAAATGATACACCAATTTTTTTCCTAGCTTTGTGCTATTAAAAGGTAACGTTTGAAACAGATAAATTTTAAGGAACTGACTATGTCCAGAAAAACTCCTCCCTTTAGAGCCGACCATGTCGGAAGTCTTTTGCGACCACAGTCAGTTACCGATGCTAGGCGAAAACACTTTAAAGAAAATTCCATTTCTTCGAAAGAACTAAAAGTCGTAGAGGACATGGCTATTCCAGCCTTGATTAAGATGCAAGAAGATATTGGGCTAAATGCTGTTACGGATGGCGAAGCGCGCCGATCCTTTTGGCATTATGACTTCATGGGCATGCTGAACGGACTCACTCTGGAAGAGCGCACCGAAGGTGTACAGTTTGCCGGAATGAAATTGAGGCCAATTTTCCCTACAATTACTGGAAAACTAGATTTTCCTGACGATCACCCAATGTTGGACCATTTTAAGTTTCTTGCCCGTCAAAGCAGAGTTGTTCCAAAAATTTCGATCCCGGGGCCCTCATGTTGTCATTTTCGCACAAGCCCCAGAGATATAATCCCGAAAGAGTACAAAGATCATCAGGCCCTTTTTGCCGATATTGCCAATACCTATAGAAAGGCTGTCAAAAAATTTTATGAAGCTGGTTGTCGATATTTGCAAATGGATGATATCTTTTTTGCTTACCTATGCGATCCTAAACACCGCGCAATCAAAAAGGCTGAGGGTTATGATCCAGATACACTGTTTGAAAGCTACAGCTGGATGATGCGCGAAGCTATTAAGGATCGACCTAACGATATGGTAATTGGAATGCACATGTGTAGGGGGAATTTTCGCTCAACCCACGCCGCGGAAGGATCTTACGATGCGGCCGCAGAAGCAATTTTTTCGACGGGTGTAGATATTTTTTTTATGGAATATGATACCAAACGAGCTGGCGGACTTGCGCCAATCCGACTTCTGCCTAAGGGGAATCAGAGAATCATGGCTGGTTTCATTACCACAAAAACCGCTGAACTTGAGAGCATGGACTGGTTGAAGTCCCAAATTGAAGAAGCTTCAAAATACGTTGATATCGATCAATTGGGTATCGCGCCTCAATGCGGTTTTGCCTCCACGGAAGAAGGAAACACCATCACCCATGACGACCAGAGGCGGAAGCTTGAACTCGTAGTTAAGGCCGCGGAAGAAATCTGGGGCGAAATATGACTTTTATTCGGATTTAAACAAGTCGCGTTAAAGGTAAATTAAAGTTTGAGAACTCCCATTATGAGCTTTAAGTCTGATCCGTTTTTTCAACCTGTTTCCGCCATGGAACTTGCCCGGTTCGCGGGCGTGCCAAGTTTCATGCGATTACCATACTTAACAAAGGAAAATGTCCGTTTCACTGATATTGATATCGGTATTTTGGGTGCTCCTTGGGATGCCGGAACTACTAACCGGCCAGGAGCCCGCCATGGGCCGCGTCAATTACGTGACCTATCTACCATGATAAGGGCGCTAAACCCAGTAACTGGAATAAAACCTTTTGCAAGCGTCAATTGTGCTGATGTTGGAGACATCGCCCCAAACCCAGTAGATATTGCAGACAGCCTTAAACGCGTTACAGAATTTATAAGTACGCTGACTGAAAATAAAATCACGCCACTGACAGCCGGTGGCGACCACTTGATTACGCTACCCATTCTGCGTGCCGTGGCCAAAGGAGGGCCAATCGGCCTCATTCAATTTGATAGCCACACTGATCTTTTTGACACATATTTTGGGGGATATAAATTCACACATGGAACTCCTTTCCGACGAGCTATTGAAGAGAATTTGCTCGACCCAAAACGATGTGTTCAAATTGGCATCAGAGGAACAGCTTATAATCTTGATGATATTGAATGGGGCTTGGAGCAAGGTATTCGGATAATTCGGATTGAAGAATTATTTGAGCGCGGCATTACTGAGGTAATGAAAGAGGCGCGCGATATCGTTGGTCAGGATAGAGCATATTGTTCTTTTGATATTGATTTTGTGGACCCTACCTTCGCGCCTGGCACGGGCACACCGGAAATCGGTGGACCAAACAGCTTTCAGGCGCAACAGGTAATAAGAGAATTAAACGGTATAAATTTAGTTGGGGCCGATTTAGTCGAAGTCTCGCCCCCATTTGATCAAACTGGTGGGACCGCATGGCTAGGTGCTTCATTAATGTTTGAACTACTCTGTGTGCTCTCACAGTCCGTTTTGTCCCAAAAGGGTTGATGCTTTATAGATTTAATGGGAGATAAATCCTCCATAACAAAGCGTTCTCGGTCTGATTAGAAGATGTCTCTTATAGTGTTTAAGATTTATTTTCAGTTGTCTTTCCCATTTGCTTAATATGTCTTGGGGATGGTAATTATCTCAATAATTAGGAGTTGTTGAAGCGCTCTTCCCGAAATTTATGCGGTCCAAGACTATGCCCTATATTAAGATTGACTACAAAAATTAAGCGGTATCTCTTTATTACTTCAGGTTTAATTTTTTTGTTGTATCTCCTTATCACGTGACGCCAACCATACAACAAAATCTCTGACCGTTCCCTCGTAATCGGGCCCAGCCAATGGTCCTCCATTCGCATAACGTGACCCAAGGGCCTCTTGCATCAGTTCAAGTTTCTCTCTGTCTTCACGATTAACCTCTGTCCAAAGTGCGATTCGGGCATCGATTGTTTCCGCATCTAATTCTTCACCGTAGACTGACATAGTCCAACGAACGTCAACTCGACTGGATGAGCGCGGCAAAAGACTTAGTGAAACAAGAAGTGGGGGTGCGATGCTCACAACCTGACATGGGAAAGCGGCGAATAGAAAGGAAGCATGACGTTCACTTTCGCTCAACTTATCCGATCCGCGTCCGCGTGACGAAATGTGATCAGGGTAATGTGCTGTGTAGCTTGTAAAGCCTAGTCCAGATGGACCCTTTTTGCTAAGCTCTGTTGGCGTATATCCATGAAGGGTTTTAGGATGCACGACTGAGAGATGATATCCCTCCATAAAGTTTTCCACCAAACATTTCCAGTTAGTATTCCAGACTTCATCTGCAGTATGTACCAATCTATAAAATGACGGATTATAGGAGTGCAGCTTTTCCGTTAAGCCTTTAAGATCTTCAACAAGATTGGTTGGAGTATCTGATAGAGAAACATAAACAAATCCAAACTTTTCAACACAGGGAAATTTTGGAAGAGAGCAAGTTTCAGGATTGAAACTTTTGTTTTCCATCCTGGGTGCTCGAATTAAGTCACCACTAATTTTATAAGACCATGCATGGTAAGGACATACAAACATCCTAGCGTTACCGCATCCTTGAGCGAGTGGCATCCCACGATGTCGACATAAGTTAGACAAAGCCTTTATACCATCACCAGAGTTCACTAGGATAATTAGCTCATCAAATAATTTTAAAGTCCGGTAATCACCTTTTTCCGGTAATTCATCAACGCGTCCTACGCAGTGCCATCCTGCCTGCAAAACTGTTGCTTTTTCATGAGCAAAGTATTCCTCATCCACATAATGTTGACCAATTAATCCACGAGGGCAGTCTGAAGGGTTTGCTGCAATCTCCGACAGCGTTTTGCGTAAAACAGTAATTCTTGAAGGCCTTTGCTGTTCAACCTCACTAAGACCCCCGTCAGCCATAGTTACCGACCCTGCTGTTGAGATAATGCGCAAAATCATAATTTGGTCGCTCAAGATGCGATAGGTGACCAGGCTCTGCCGTTTCCGAGCACAAACCGCGATAGACTTTTTCCGTACAACCCCGATCTTCAACATTTACTTCATCAAGAAGTACCTTGAGCTGCCTAAAATTGTCCTGCGCATCTTCATCATCCATATAATCAGCAGACATACCACCACCAAAACCAATTTGAACCTGCCCGACACCCTTAGGGTGAAGAGAGAGATACCAAAAATATCCTGGTGTTAACGTTATCAGTAGACTAGGATAAATCGCCAGCAAATAGGTCATCCGGCGCCGCTCATCTTTAAGGATTGTGTTGTTCGGATGAGCGAGTGCAATGCGAAGCGTGTCATCCTTCAAAATCGTGTGATAATTGAACGCTGGTTCACCAGGTGGGCATACCATCTCATTGAGTTTTGATAGGCCTCCTATTGTTCCAGCATGACAAACCGGTAAGTGATAACTTTCCATAAAGTTTTCCGCCAACACCTTCCAATTAGTATCCCAAACGTGGTTCTCATAGAATGTTTCAACATAATCCGACATGTTGTAGTCATAGATATGTGCTTCAACGCCCTTCAAGTCATCTAATACTAGATTGGCTTGGGGATTTAGTGTTATAAAAATCCAACCAAGCCATTCCTCACAACGAATAATCGGCAACGAATAATCCGCTTTGCAGAAATCATTATTCAACTTCATTGCGGGTGCACCACGCAAACTGCCATCAAGGTTATAAGTCCATGCGTGGTAAGGGCACACTATAGAAGAAGTTTTTCCTCTCCCTTCCAGCAATGTCGACATTCTATGGCGGCAAACATTTGACATTGCCCGAATATTACCAGAGCGATCCCGCAAAACGATGATAGGTTGATCGGCAAGGTTCAGTGTCGTGTAATCACCCGGTTCAGACAATGACGATGATCTTCCCACACAAAACCAGTCCTTCATGAAAATATGTTCTAACTCTGCAGCTAGAAAATCTTCTGATTTGTAAACCGAGGGAGGCATAGCGCGGGCTTTTTCGAACGGAAGAGATACGTTGTCCTTCAGCTCTCCTATCGCATCTTTCATGATAAAACCCCTTCACACGCAAATTTAAACTTTGAAACAGTCATGTAACTATGATGTATTAACCACTAACGACAAGAGCACTCAAGTCAGTCTAGGCCCCAAATTATTTGAAATACCGCCTGTTTACGACTTTTATCTACTTTCAATGATGCATTAGGATGTATTAGTTTTCCTATGGTTTAAGATGCTTACGGTCACATATTTTACATTCTGCGTCATTGAAATAAATCCAAACCGGCGAATTAAAATTTTGTGCTGCCCAAAATTTTTTTGGTCTGGAGAAGTATGCCTTTTTTCGTGGGAGTAATAACTCAGGCGATATTTTATCGAGACTTTTTTGTCTACAATTTTTTAAAACTTGCAAAATCAGCTTATACCATCACATCGTCCACAGAATGGTTTTCCGCACCTCCAGATATTCTTTCTCTTCATCAATAAACCGCGTTTCTAATAGTATCTTTCTACTATGTTCTGCATAATCGAGTGAAGACCTCCTAACAGCAGCAACGTCCTCAAAACATATGGTATCAGATATCTTTCATTAACCGCAAGGCATCATAAATTGCTGCGTGAGTGTTTCGGGCACTGACGGCATCACCAATTCGAAACAATTGAAAGTCACCCGTGCTCTTAAGCAAAACACTTTGTGGGCGTCCCTTAATAAAAGCCTCATAATCAATGGCACCAGCATTTGACGACAAAGGTTTGAGCTCGAAGTAAAGATCGTCAAGCGGTATAACCCCATAGTTCACCACAATCTGATCATAATTTTTTTCATGGATAAAGTTACTATAATCAGTACCAATCTTTGCCCTCAGTAAGTTGTTATTCCGCGTCACATCGAGCAGACGTTGAGCAACGGTAAAAGTCACTTTCTTATCTTGAAGAGCACGCATATATGGTACCAAATTCATCCCCATGATGTCCGGCGCAAAAATACGATCTGGCGTCATTACCTCTATAGTTGCACCCGCATTTGCCGCCACCTCTGCCGCCATCAGACCAGGATGATCTCCGCTTTCATCATAAATTAATACGTTCTGGCCAGGTAATTTATCCCCAGAAATCAAATCCCAAGCACTGACCACCAATTCCTGATCTCGCCCACTTTCATAAAGCTCAAGATTTGGAAGCCCTCCAGTTGAGATGATCACAACATCGGGGCGCAGCTTTATTACGTCCTCAGCAGTAGCATAAGCGTTGAAGTAAAAAACTACATCCCGCGCAGCACATTGGGACATCCGCCAATCAATAATACTGATCATTTCTTTCCGGCGTGGATTGCGCGCAGTAAGACGTACTTGGCCACCAGGGTTAGGCTGCGCTTCTAAGACGGTGACTCTATGTCCCCGCTCAGCCGATACTCGCGCGGCCTCCAAGCCACCAGGCCCTGCGCCAACGATAACGATATTTTTGCGCTTCAATGCAGGTTTTATATCATGGGGCATACTTAATTCCCGCCCAGTGGCGGCATTATGCATGCATAACGCTTCGCCTGCCTGATAAATTCGATCCAGACAATATGTCGCCCCAACGCAGGGGCGGATATCATTTTCCCGGCCTTCTGAGATTTTTCGCACAATATGTGGGTCGGCCATATGCGCTCGCGTCATTCCAACCATGTCCAGCAATCCTTTAGCAACCGCATGGCGAGCTGTTGCTACATCAGGTATACGAGCGGCGTGAAATACTGGTAAGGTGGTAATTTTCTTAACCTCACCAGCAAAATCCAGATGGGGTGCGCTACGCATACCCTGTAAGGGAATAACATCGGTCATGGCAGGGTCAGTGTGTACCCGCCCCCTGATCACATTCAAAAAATCAAAAAAGCCCGACTGATCAAGGCGCTTTGAAATTTCCAAACCCTGTTCAAGAGTAATCCCACGCTTTTCAACTTCATCCGCCGTATATCTAAGTCCAACGATGAATTCACTACCAACACGTTTGCGGATCTCTCGCACGACATCAAGCAAGAGCTTCATTCGCGACTCAAGGGTTTTTCCACCATAGGGACCATCAAGGTCATTTGTAAGCGGCGACCAAAATTGATCTAGTAAATGGCCATAAACCTGCAGTTCCACGCCATCCATACCACCTTCTTTCATGCGTTCTGTGGCGTCTCCAAAGTCTTTAATAATCCGCTGTATATCCCAATCCTCTGCCAGTTTAGGAAAGGAACGATGCGCTGGTTCTCTGTGCTTTGACGATGAAATTGACGGCAGCCAGTCACCTTGTGACCAGCCTGTCCGGCGTCCCAAATGCGTTAATTGAATCATGACGGCAGTTCCATGTTCATGGCAGGCATCGGTTAAGTTTCGGATCCAGGGAACAACTTCATCTTTATACGCAAGGACGTTGTTGAAAGCGGGTGGACTGTCTTTAGACACCGCAGCAGAGCCTGCGGTCATGGTGAGCGCGACTCCGGCCTTAGCCCTTTCTACATGATAAGCAGTATAACGTTCTTTCGGCATCCCGTCTTCGGGGTAAGCCGGCTCATGACTTGTAGTCATGATACGATTACGCAGTGTAAGGTGTTTGAGTTGAAAGGGTTGTAACAGCGGATCACTTGACATTACAGGCTTTTCCAAATTCCAGCTGAAATTATAAGTAACCAATGCATATTTTCATAAAATCATCGCAAACGATATTTCCTAAACTGTCAATACTGAAATTTTTCTTAAACAGTTACATATGCCGGGTATTTCACAATTTTGCAGCGACCTTCAAGCCTTCAAGAACGGCCTCTTCTACAGTTCGTGGGCTTAAACAATCCCCAATTATATGAAGTTCTCCTTGAAAATCCAATGGATTTTTTAGTTCGTCCTCTAGACTAGTATCAGGTACTTGTCCAAGTGCTGTGACCACAGTATCGACATCTTGTAAGACGACAGGTTCGCC